>Ga0308157_10000295_pt1 | contig 182649 bp, 173 predicted proteins | sample PhyBR1_FD_201035 | JGI IMG/M metagenome (GOLD analysis project Ga0308157, IMG submission 201035) | Phyllosphere microbial communities from UC Gill Tract Community Farm, Albany, California, United States - DLSLB.R1 | ecosystem: Host-associated > Plants > Phyllosphere > Unclassified | place... | reverse complement strand
CTGCGTGAGCGCGAAAGCTACGTAATTTCCAATTAATCACTTTAAAATAGTCGAACATTTTTGAGTGCGCCAGTTTATATTAGTCTAGTCGTGCCACCACAATAGTTGCCATGGTGTCTTGATTATGACTGAAACCAATCATCCGCATTTTCCCACGTTTCCTGCAGCACTTCCTCGATCGCCTCTCTATCCGCAGTGGTGCCGTTGCGCACCGACAGCCCGTCAATGTCCGCCATCCGGACAGTGGCCTCGATATCAGCAAACCTACGCTGCAGTCGCTTGTTTAGCTCGACCGCTAATGCCGATGCCGCACCGGCGGATAGTTGTTTTTTCTTGTCTAAACGAACCTCAACAAAAATACGCATTACCCCTCCTTTATAACCCAGAATACCCGGTACTCAGCCATTATAATCAATGAGTTGCATTTGTCATGTGCTGAGTTCGCTTACCTATAGAACGCCGATGAACCGACTTTCATGCCTCATGAACCCACCCATAGGTCGGTTCAAAATGAAAAATATATTCCTTTCCTGTCAATGAGTTAGTTGCGTGAACCGACTGAACCTACCGAACCCACCACCTTCTGGTTATATATAGGGAATTTTTTCGGGGGAAATGAATCCATAATCAAGTGTTAAATTGGTGCCTAAGAATTGTACATGTGATAATTTTTTTCATGTTTTTGATCGGCGATTTTGGGCATATGAGAGTGTTACTCAGATAAGGAAGATCTTCTGTGTATAGTTGAGTGTATAACTATATAAATAGAACTCATTTAAATTAATATATATCAATGTATTGATGGTATTGTTTTAATCTCTGCTCCTCCGCCATAAAATTCAAACCCCGTGCTTCCTAGAAGCGCGGGGTTTTTCGTTTTTCTCACCCGCAGTCAGCGGGGGGCGACGATGCGCTCTCCCTGCGCGTCGAGCAGGTGGGTCAATAACGCAGTGCCGTGCCGGTCGACGCGGAACTCGCCGTAGCGTGCCTTTGAGAAGCGTTCAGCCTGACCTTCCGGGAAGAAGTAACTCGAGGTGCCGATATGTACCGCGTTGGCGGCAAGGCGATATTGCATCAGTACTTGTCCGGGTTGCAGCGTCTGCTGTTGATAGAATGCGGCGTCTACGGCATGGTGCCTGGCATCCAGTCTCACCACGATCTTGCCACTGCCGGCGGGAGGTGGGCAGTTATCCTGCGCACGACAGGTTTGACGCTGCTGGCGGATCTGCTGTTGCAACTGACGGCTCAGCGCGTAGTCCAGCGCCATATAATCACCTTGCATCAATGAGCGCGGGTCTACCGGCGCCAGCGCCAGGATCACCACCGTGCCCTGTTTCAGCGTCTGTTGTCGTTGATAAATTGCCTGATTAACACCGGCCAGACTCAGTAATACCACCCCCATAAACAGCCATTTCAGCCGCTTATTCATGTGCATGACAGCCTCCAGACGTCGGTGGTAACGTTTTACGCACCACCGCCAGCAGCGCCAACAGCACGAGTCCGCTGACGACCAGCAGCAGTGATTTTTGCAGCAAGCTGATGCCAAGAAAATAGTACCAGTCGATCAGATATAACAACAGGAAGGCCGCGGCAGCGACCAATGATACATGGCGTCCCTGATAACGAGCCAGCAATAGCAGCGCCAGCCCTAGGCCGATGCCCGGCGCAAAAACGGCGATCGAACCACAGATAACGGCGGCCGGCAGCAGAATCGGCGTAGCCGGCGCAGCGGTTTTTACCGCATACCGCCAGGTTGCCGCGATCAGGCCGATGGCGATGCCGATACCCAGCATCATCGGCAGGTTGGCCTTGCTGGCGTTGCGCCAGAAGATAACGTCGAACATGTCGGCGTGAACGCTGGCAAGGCACGACAGCGCCAGCCCTGCCGGGATGCCGTAGCCCAGCGCGCCGATCATGCCGTGGCCGGCAACTGCCGGATATCGTTGCTGTCGATGCAGCACGGACAGCCAGCCGAACGTGACCGTGGCGCTTATTGCCAGCATCAACGCCGCGCTGGCGCTGGATGACCAATGGTGCTCGGCAAGGTAGGCGCCTGGCAACAGCAGGATCAGCGTTGAGACAGCACTGGCCATAAACCGATAGCTGCGATCGGGCATCAGCCACGCCATTCCGCCCAGCACCGGCAGCAACCACAGCGCGCGGCTGATATCGGCCGGCAGCCAGCGTGTTTCATCCAACATGTAAATGCCGACAGATAAACCGCAGCTGGCGGCGATGGCCCACGCCAGGCCGATCTGCCGTGTGCCGATACCGGGTTTGCGTAACAGCACGGCGGCAGGAATGGCAATCAACAGCGAAAACAGCATCAGCGACCCGCCGTCCAGCGAATCCAGTAAGCCACTGACGTAAAGCAGCAGCGCCAATAGTAATAATATGATCATTGCCGCCAGCCAGCCGCTGATGGCCAGCGCGATATGCAGGTACCACGGTAGCCTGTCCGACGGATTGCAGCGCATCAGCTGTTCGCTTTGCGCCGTGGTCAGCCATTGCCGCTGACGTAACGGTGCCAGTAGCTCGTCCCACTGATGGTGCGTTACGCCCGATAGGGCGGATTGAGACAGCGCCCGTCGCCAACGTAGCAACAGCGCTCCGCAGGCCAGCAGCCACAGCGCCATCAGTGCGCACATCGCGAATAACGGCCCGACCTCCCATGCCCGAGCCACCAGACGATAAATCAACGCACAGCCGACCAGCATCAGGCTGGTTACGCCCAACGTCAGCATGCAGAGATCGGCCGCGCGCTGGCGATAATAGGCATATCCACCCAACAGTAGCAGCACCCACAGCGCGGCCGTCAATGCGGCAGAGGCGACGAAGCGCCAGTCGGCAATCGCCTCAATCAACCGCAGCGTCAGGATCAGCAACACATATCCTGCCATCATCCACGACAGCCATCGGCGCGCTAGCCAGGAAGACGGCCGCGCACGAGCCGCCAACGCTTCACGCACGATCAGGCATAGCGATTGCACCAGCAGATAGCCGAGCAGCACGCTGTCGCCGTTGGCCCACCACGGGGGGGCCACGACATTTGCCGCCCAACTGGCGTAGTACAGTTGGAATGCCAGACTGGCTACCGCCCAGGCACACAGCCACAGGCCATTCTGGCGGCCAATCAGCGCCAGCGGCAACAACACGCACGCCCAGGTGAAGAACAGTTGCCAAGCGTCGGCGCCGGTTTGATAAACCTGGCCGTATAGCGCGAATAAACCACCGAAGCTTAATCCCACCGCCAGTAGCGCGCTGCGCGCGACGGCATCGTACCATCGTTGCCAAACTATCGTCGCCAGCGCCAGGATCAGCAGTTCAATCATCGCGAACCTGGCAAATACCGGCATGGCCTGCCAGTTGCTGGCGATAAAAAACACGCTGCCGGCTACCAGCGCCAGCAATCCCAATAGCGTCAGTGCCAGGGTGAGAAAGCTTCGCCAACCGGCGAGATCGGGCCGTACGTTACAGTACGCAAGGATGTGCTGATAGTTAGTGGGGGACAGCCGGGCGCTGGCCGGCGAGGTTGTCAGCAACGCCGGCAGGCTACGGCACAGCTGTTCCGCAGCCATGGTTGGCATGACTCGATGATGATGCGACGGGGGCATATTGACTTCCTTGCCGAGATGACGTTAAGCCTAGAGTAGCTCAGTGATACGTTTTATCGTAACACGGCATGGGCTAAATACGTCGGCGACGGCGTATCCTTACGCTGTCGATCGCGACCGTGGCGATACTGTTATTGATGCGGGATCGTTATGTCTGCGCTGATGCGTGCGCCATCGGCGTCAAATACCAGGCACTGTGCGGCGTCAAACCCGAGCTGCACTTTCTGGTACGGCAGAAAATGTGCATCGCCGGGCAACAGTATCTTGAAACCATCATGCCCGTGGCATTGCCCAAACAGATAGGTGTTATTACCGAGCCGCTCAACCACTTCGCAATGAAAATCCAGTCGCAACGGCGCATCGCCGGCGGTAGAGAGGTGTTCCGGGCGAATGCCGAGCGTTAGTGCATCGCCGGACTGCAGCTGCCGGGTAGACAATGCCAGCGTCAGCGTGCTGCCGTGCTCAATGGCGACGGTCAGCGCTTCCGGCGACCAGTTGACCACCGTCACCGGCAAAAAATTCATCTTTGGCGAGCCGATAAAACCGGCGACGAAGCGGTTGATCGGGTTGTAGTACAACGCCATTGGCGTACCCATTTGTTCCACCTTACCGTAATTCATCACCACGATCTTATCGGCGAGGGTCATCGCTTCAACCTGATCGTGGGTGACATACACCATGGTAGTTTTCAATTCCTGATGCAGTTTGGCAATGTGCAGGCGCATATCGACGCGCAGCTCGGCATCCAGATTGGACAGGGGTTCATCGAACATAAAGACCTTGGGGTTGCGCACAATGGCGCGGCCGATGGCGGTGCGCTGACGCTGACCGCCGGAAAGCTGTTTAGGTTTACGATCCAGCAAATGCGACAGCTGCAGCGTTTTTGCCACCATTTCGACCTGATGGCGGATCTGCTCTTTTGGCATTCCGTTGACTTTCAGCCCGTAACCCATGTTTTCGGCGACCGTCATATGCGGGTATAGCGCATAGGATTGAAACACCATCGCCACGCCGCGATGGGCGGGCGCCACGTCGTTGACCCGCTGGTCACCAATCAGCACCTCGCCCTCGCTGATATCCTCCAAGCCGGCGATCATGCGCAGCAGGGTGGATTTGCCACAGCCCGATGGGCCAACAAACACGGCGAATTCGCCGCCTTCAATATCTAGGTTGATATTTTGCAGCGTCACCGCGTTGCCAAAGCGTTTGGTGACATTCCTCAGTCTTATGCTGGACATCTGTCGATCCTTAGAAAGTTATCAGTGAACGCGTCGCCGGCATCGGCCATTTTTTGTTTCTTGTATTACGTATAACAAAAAAATCAAACTCGGCGAAAAGGGCTCGAAAGGCTTGAAATGACTATAACTGCGCGTTATCCCATGCCCTATCCCGCTGTTTCATTTCTGCAATCACGATCACAGATTGGCGATATTTGTATCGTGTTATCCGTGACATAAGCGTAGCGTATAACATCGAGAAAGGACGAGGAGGTACTCTGTATTAGTGCAGATACAGCAAGGATCATATCCTGCTCGCACAAGGTTAAATCAAACGTAAAAATAAAAAATGTAATACCTTCACAAAGGGGCGTGGAATGAAAAGACATACCATGGGTGCACTGATTCTGCTGGCGCTGACCAGCCAATATGCCGGTTTTGCCGCAGCGGCCACCGGACAGCAACTGACGGTCTGGGAAGACATCAAGAAATCCGCCGGCATCAAGCAGGCGATCGGCGATTTTGAAAAACAGTACAACGTCAAAATCAATCTGCAGGAAATGCCCTATGCCCAGCAAATTGAAAAACTGCGGCTGGACGGGCCGGCTGGCATCGGACCTGATGTGCTGGTGATCCCCAACGATCAGTTGGGCGCCGCGGTGGTGCAGGGGCTGTTAACGCCGCTGAAGGTGGATCAGGCCAAGGTCGAAGCATTCACCAAGCCGGCAATCGCCGCCTTTACCATGGATAACACGCTGTACGGCTTGCCAAAGGCGGTGGAAACGCTAGTGCTGATTTACAACAAGGATCTACTGCCGCAGCCGTTGGCCACCCTGGACGACTACCATGATTTTTCCAAACGGCAACGGGCGGCGAACCAATACGGTCTGCTGGCCAAGTTTGACCAGATGTATTACAGCTGGGGCGTGATGGCTGCGATGGGCGGCTATATCTTTGGCCATAGCCAGAACGGCAGCGTGAATCCGCTCGACATTGGTCTCAATGCACCCGGCAGCATTGCCGCCGTCAATACGTTAAAAAAATTCTATGCCGATGGCCTGTTCCCAACCGGCATTATTGGCGATAGCGGCCTGAACGCCATTGACTCGTTATTTACCGAGCGCAAAGCCGCGGCAGTGATCAACGGTCCATGGGCGTTTCAACCTTACGCCGATGCCGGTATCAACTATGGCGTAGCACCGCTGCCGAAGCTGGCCAACGGCAAGCCGATGAACGCCTTCCTGGGAGTGAAAGGTTACGTCATTTCCACCTGGAGCAAAGATCGCGCGTTAGCGCAGAAATTCATTGAATTTATCAACCAGCCTGAATATGTAAAAACCCGTTACCAGGCCACCAAAGAAATCCCGCCGCTGGTGGCGATGATTGACGATCCGCTGATTAAAAATGATGAACGGGCCAGTGCGGTGGCGATACAGGCCAGCGAAGCGACCGCCATGCCGGGGGTGCCGGAAATGCAGGAAGTCTGGGGGCCGGCCAATGCCGCGCTGGAGCTGAGCATGACCGGCAAGCAGCCGCCGGAAGCGGCGCTCAATGACGCGGTCAAGCAGATCAAAATGCAAATTGAGGCGATGCAGGCCAGCAATCAGTAACCATCTCATCTGGACGGGGGTACGCTCCCGTTAAATGAAGGAGCAGTGTGTGATTATCACTCCCAGCGAAAAACTAGCCGCAGACAAGGGCCGCAGCCACCATGCGCTGGCCGGCCTGCTGCTGGCCCTGATACCCGGTTTTGGTCAGTTCTATCACCGGCAGTGGGCGAAAGGGCTGATTTTCCTGATTTTGCTGAGCAGTTTTATTGGCGTATTTGATGATTTTCTTGCCGAAGGCTTATGGGGTCTTTATACGTTAGGCGAACAGGTGCCGCGCGACAACTCGATATTCTTGCTGGCGGAAGGCATCATCAGCGTGTTGATCCTCGGCTTTGGGCTGGCGCTGTACCTGCTGTCGCTGCGTGACGCCTGGCTTAACGGCAAAAGGCGCGACGCAGGCCAGGCGCTTAACGGCGTGCGTCAGCAATACCGCATATTGCTGAGCGAAGGTTTCCCGTACCTGATGATTACCCCGGGGTTCATCCTGTTGGTGTTTGTGGTGATTTTCCCGATCCTGTTCGGTTTTTCGATCGCCTTCACCAATTACAACCTCTATCACACGCCGCCGGCCAAGCTGGTGGATTGGGTCGGGTTTAAAAACTTCGTCAATATTTTCACCCTGTCGATCTGGCGATCGACCTTCCTCGACGTGCTGCAATGGACGGTGGTCTGGACGCTGCTGGCCACCACGCTGCAATGCACCGTCGGCGTACTGTTGGCGATCCTGGTGAATCAGAAGGATTTACGCTTCAAACCGCTGATCCGCACCATTTTCATTCTGCCATGGGCGGTGCCGGGCTTTGTCACCATTCTGGTATTTGCCGGTATGTTCAATGATTCGTTTGGGGTGATTAACAATGCGATCCTGGCGTTCTTCGGCATTGCGCCAAAGGCGTGGATGACCGATCCGTTCTGGACCAAAACCGCGTTGATCCTGATGCAGACCTGGCTGGGGTTCCCGTTTGTGTTCGCCATGACCACCGGCGTGCTACAGGCGATCCCGGACGATCTGTACGAAGCGGCGACGATGGACGGTGCCAGCACCCTGACCAAGCTGCGCACCATTACGCTGCCGTTAGTGCTGTATTCGATAGCGCCGATCATCATCACCCAATACACCTTCAATTTTAACAATTTCAATATTATCTATCTGTTCAATAACGGCGGGCCGGCGGTAGCGGGTTCCAACGCCGGTGGAACCGATATTCTGGTGTCGTGGATCTACAAGCTGACGATGTCTTCCTCGCAGTATGCCATCGCCGCCACCATCACCATTCTGCTGTCGATTTTTGTGGTGGGGCTGGCACTGTGGCAGTTCCGCGCCACCAAATCGTTCAAAAACGACGACATGGCGTAAGGGGATCCTATGGCAACCTCAAAAAGCATCAAGCAAGAAAAATGGCTGCGGCTGTCGCTGTCCTGGTTGTTGATCGTCATGGTGTCGATCGTCATCATCTATCCGCTGATCTGGACCATTGGTGCATCGCTCAATGCCGGTAACAGCCTGCTTAGCAGCGCCATTATTCCGGAAAATCTGTCGTTCCAGCACTACGCCGATCTTTTCAACGGTAAGGTCAACTATCTGACCTGGTATTGGAATTCGATGAAGATCAGCTTTCTGACCATGGTATTGACGCTGATAAGCGTCAGCTTCACCGCCTACGCCTTTTCGCGCTTTCGCTTTAAAGGCCGTCAAAACGGCCTGATGCTGTTCCTGTTGCTGCAAATGATCCCGCAGTTTTCGGCGCTGATCGCCATTTTTGTGCTGTCGCAACTGCTGGGATTGATCAATAGCCACCTGGCGCTGGTGCTGATTTATGTGGCGGGCATGATCCCGATGAATACCTATCTGATGAAGGGCTATCTGGACGCCATTCCCAGGGATCTGGATGAGTCGGCGCGGATGGATGGTGCCGGCAATTTTCGCATTTTCATCGAAATCATCATGCCGCTCTCCAAACCGATTCTGGCGGTGGTGGCGCTGTTTTCGTTTACCGGCCCGCTGGGCGACTTCATTTTGTCGAGCACTATCTTGCGTACGCCGGATCAGTACACGCTGCCGATTGGCCTGTACAACCTGGTAGCGCAGAAGATGGGTGCCAGTTACACCACCTACGCGGCGGGCGCGGTGCTGATTGCGGTCCCGGTCGCCATCTTGTACCTGGCCCTGCAAAAGTACTTTGTCTCCGGCCTGACCTCGGGTAGCACCAAAGGATAATGCAATGCGAACCATCAAACCGTTGTTTTTAAGCATCAGTCTGGCGCTGGCGTTAGCCTCGCCAGGGGTATCAGCGGCGGATAGCGTCGTCATCAAGCCGTTGCTGAATGCGCCGTCTGACTTTATCAAGGGCGCTGATATTTCCACCCTGCAAGACGTGGAGCGGCATGGCGGCGTTTTTTATAACGAACACCATGTGCAGCAGGATCCCTTGGCGATTTTGAAGCATAACGGCGTCAATTACATACGTTTGCGTTTATGGGTTGATCCCAGTGATGGCGCCGGCCAGCGCTACGGCGGCGGCGATAACGATCTGGCCACCACGCTGGCACTGGCCAAGCGCGCCAAGGCACAGGGCATGAAAGTGCTACTGGATTTTCACTACAGCGATTTTTGGACCGATCCGGGCAAGCAGTTCAAGCCGAAAGCCTGGAATAGCATGACCTATACGCAGTTGACTACGGCGATCCACGACTACACGCGCGACACCATCGCCAGCTTTAAGCAGCAAGGTGTACTGCCGGACATGGTCCAGATCGGCAATGAAATCAACGGCGGCATACTGTGGCCGGAAGGAAAGAGCTGGGGGCAGAACGGCGGCGAATTTGATCGGTTGGCCGGTTTGCTGAACGCCGCCATCGCCGGGTTGCGGGAAAATCTCGATTCGCCGTCGCAGGTCAAAATCATGCTGCATCTGGCGGAAGGCACCAAGAATGACACCTTCCGCTGGTGGTTCGACGAGATAACCCGGCGCCAGGTACCGTTCGATGTGATTGGTCTGTCGATGTACACCTATTGGGATGGCCCGATCGCCACGCTGCAAAACAATATGAACGACATCAGCCAACGCTATGGCAAAGATGTGATCGTGGTGGAAGCCGCCTACGGTTATTCGTTGGAAAACTGTGATGATACCGAAAACAGCTTTTCTGCCAAGGAAGCCCAGGCGGGCGGTTATCCGGCAACGGTCCAGGGGCAGGCAGATTATATTCGCGATCTGATGCAAGGCGTTATTAACGTGCCCAACGGACGGGGGAAAGGCATATTTTATTGGGAACCTACCTGGATTGCAGTGCCTGGTGCCGGTTGGGCGACGCCGGTCGGTATGAAATATATCGGCGAATCAGGTAAGGACGGTAATGCCCGAGAGAATCAGGCGTTATTTGATTGCCAGGGTAAAGTTTTGCCTTCAATAAAAGCATTTAATTAATTGCGCGTATTTCGTTAATACCTTGGGTGGCTAATTTTAAGGAATCATGATGAACAAATTTCCTCCTTTGAATGCAAGGGCGCCCGGCCTATTGCATGGGGCAGACTATAACCCGGAGCAGTGGATTAATTATCCGGGAATGCTGGATAAAGACATTGAAATGATGAAGCAGGCACACTGCAACGTGATGTCGGTGGGTATTTTCAGCTGGGCGATGCTGGAGCCGGTAGAGGGAGAATATCAGTTCGCCTGGCTGGATGAGGTGATTGAACGGCTGTATGCACAGGGAATTTATGTTTATCTGGCGACGCCAAGCGGCGCGCGACCGGCGTGGCTGTCACAAAAATATCCGCAAGTGCTACGCGTCGGGCGCGATCGGGTGCCAGCGCTGCACGGTGGCCGGCACAATCATTGCCTGTCCTCGCCGGTGTATCGCCGCAAAGTGAACGAAATCAACCGTCAACTGGCGCAGCGTTATGCCGACCATCCGGCGGTGATCGGCTGGCACATTTCCAACGAATACAGCGGTGACTGCCATTGCAACCGTTGCCAGAGCCAGTTCCGTGTCTGGCTGCAACAGCGCTACCAGACGCTGGAAAAGTTGAACCAGGCCTGGTGGAGCACCTTCTGGAGCCACACTTACAGCGATTGGTCACAGATTGAATCGCCGGCGCCGCAGGGAGAAGTGTCGATCCACGGATTGAACCTTGACTGGCGGCGCTTTTGCACCGCGCAGGCCACCGATTTTTGCGCGCAGGAGATCGTGCCGCTGAAGGCCGCCAACCCGTCACTGCCTGCCACCACCAATTTCATGGAATATTTCTACGACTACGATTATTGGCAGTTGGCGCAGGCGATCGACTTTATCTCCTGGGACAGTTACCCAATGTGGCATAACCAGGAGGACGAAAGCGATCTGGCCTGCTATACCGCCATGTACCACGATCTGATGCGCACGCTAAAACAGGGCAAACCATTTGTGCTGATGGAATCCACGCCCAGCGTCACCAACTGGCAGCCCACCAGCAAGCTGAAAAAACCGGGGATGCACATTCTGTCGTCATTGCAGGCGGTGGCGCACGGCGCGGACTCGATACAGTATTTCCAATGGCGGAAAAGCCGCGGCTCGGTGGAAAAATTCCACGGCGCGGTGATCGACCACTCTGGTCGACTGGATACCCGCGTGGGGCAGGAGGTTTGCGAGCTGGGCCGTCTGCTGGCCGCCATGGCGCCAGTCGCCGGCAGCCGCGTAGAAGCGCAGGTGGCGGTGATATTCGATTGGGAAAACCGCTGGGCGCTGGATGACGCGCAGGGGCCGCGCAACAGCGGCATGCATTATGAGCGCACGGTCGCCGAGCATTATCGGCCGTTTTGGGAACAGGGCATTGCGGTGGATATCATCAATGCCGACTGCGATCTGTCCAGTTATAAATTGGTGATTGCGCCCATGCTGTACATGGTGCGTGACGGCTTCGCCGAACGGGCGGAAGCCTTTGTCAGCCAAGGGGGACAACTGGTGGTCACCTATTGGAGCGGCGTGGTCAACGACAGCGACCTGTGTCACCTCGGCGGCTTCCCCGGACCGTTGCGTAACGTGCTCGGCATCTGGGCGGAGGAAATAGACTGCCTGACCGATGAGGAAACCAACAGCGTGCGCGGCGTACCGGGCAATGCGCTGGGGTTGCAAGGCAGCTATCAGGCTCGTCATTTGTGCGAGCTGATTACGCTGGAAGGCGCCAGCGCGCTGGCGGTGTACGGCAGCGATTTTTATGCCGGTCGCCCGGCGCTGACGGTCAACAGCTTTGGCAACGGCAAGGCGTGGTACGTCGCTTCACGCAACGATGCGGCATTCCAGCGCGATTTCTTTGGCAAGATCATCGCCGAACTGGCGCTGCCCCGTGCGCTGGAAACCGTGCTGCCGCAAGGGGTGACGGCGCATCGGCGCAGCGACGGCGAGAGTGAGTTCATCATCGTGCAAAACTACAGCGATCGCGCCAAGAGCGTAACGCTGCCGGCGATATACCAGGATATGTCGGACGGGGAAACGCTGCAGGGTGAGCTGCCGCTGGGGCCATGGGGCTGCCGCGTTATTACCCGTCGGTTGGATTAAGCGATTACCGCAGCGCCCGTTCATTTGAACGGGCGTTTTTTTATGTGTGTTTGCAGGAGATAACGATGGTCAGCTTGAAAGCCTTTATTCACTATTTCTCTCACCCGCCAAAACCGGCGGCAGTCAATAATGTTGATGACGACTATTTGGCGACGCTGATGCGCTGTCTTGGCGGTAGGGATAATATTGTTCACGTCGATGCCTGTATTACCCGTTTGCGGGTTAAGCTCAGGCAATTATCCGCGCTGGATAGCGAAGGGTTACAGCAGGCAGGAGCGCTGGGGGTGATTATTATCGGCCAGGAGGTACACGCTATTTTCGGCAAGCAGTCAGACAATCTGCGACAATTATTGGAACAGCGATTCGCGGTAAAGCATGCGGATTAAAAAAACGTGGATAACCGCCAATAACGGTTATCCACGGCTGACATTAACCGGAGAGCATCGTCAAAAATAGAGATGAGGGTAGGACTAAAACAGGTCATATCGTTTAACAGAAACGGCTTACCACCAGGCTTCAACCTGAACGCCGAAATTCCAGGTATCGCTTGCCGTACCATCCTGGAAGGATTTGCCCTGTTCGGAATCATTCATATAAGAAGCAAACACCCGCAGTTCCGGCCGCGACATGAAGTCCGGCCCATCCGCCAGTCCCAGCGCCACGGTGTATTTTTCACCCCCCTGTTTGTAGTGGCTACCGTCCTTGTTGTCATCTTTCTGATAAAAGCCGCCGACTTCGCCAATGGCGCGAACATAATCGGTGAACTGATACTGCGCGCGACCAACCAGCGAAATCAGGCGGCTTTTGTCGATATATTCGCTGATGTCATTGGCTGAGCCCCAGGTCAGAACGTGATTGAGGGAGAACTTGTCGGTAATCGGGATCAGCCCGGTATTGATGACGCGATAGCCGGTGGCGTCGTCGGTTTTGTTCCAAACGTCATACCAGCCACCGCCCTGGGAAATCATGTTTTGCGCCAGTCCCTTGGTGGCGTACTGCAACACCGTTTTGTTGTAGCCGCCCAGCATGTCCTGGCTTATCTCGCCGGTCAGCATCACGCCGTTTTCCGCGTCGTACAGGCCGCCATACTGCTTTTGCTTGTTGGTCGGGTTCGGCATGGCGTAATCAATGCCAAACTCGGTCCAGGCACCGGCCCACGGTTTCCAGCCGGCATAGCGCAGATCGAGGTAATTGATGTTGAGATCGTTGTCGTTATCTACCCGATAGTCCACGTCGTTGCCATCGCCGCGGATCCAGGCGACGGAGACGGCACCTGGCCCGAAGCTGAGGTTTTCCACCCCGGCACCGGCGCCGGAAATGTTCCAGTATTTGGTATCGATGATGTGCAGGTCATGACGTTGGTAGTAACGTTTTCCGCCCCAGATCACCGCATTCGGATCGCCGGGGATCAGCCCCTTGATCTGCACGTTCAGCTGGCGTAGGCCAAATTCGGCATCGTCGTTCAACGTGCTTTCATTGTCATTGGAACCGTCGGAAACCATGCTGACCATGCTGTTGACATAAAAACTGACGTCGTTCTTTTTATACACTTCGGCGCCCAGCTCGATCTCGCCGTAGGTGTCAGATTCATTGCCAAGACGGCCAACCTTGTTCTTTTGCCACTCCTCCAGACCACCATCGCGAGAAACGCCAACCCCTGATCGTAAATAGCCATGAAAATCAATGGCAAAAACGGCAGGAGCGGTGAGTGCCATCGCCAACGCCACGGAAACGCTACGCAGTTTTGTGTTCATGTATGCCTCTTTATATTTTTGTAATACGTTCACATAATCGAGGCTATAAAATGACTAATTGTAAAAACGTACAATTGAATAATTAATTTATTGTGATTTAGTGCAAACAAAACAGCGGGATTTGTTACGATAAGTGAGTGCGATCACTGATTGCCATAATGTGAACGAATAACTTTCATGATGTTTTTGTTGACTGTGACAGGGGTAACTGTGTCGAAGGTGAATGGCCTGTTACAATCATCGCAGAGCAACCGTAGGGAATTGATGATGAAGTCCAAAAGCACGACGTTAGAGGATGTCGCCCGCCATGCCGGCGTGTCTTACCAAACCGTTTCCAGGGTATTGAACAAGTCGGCCAACGTATCTGAAGCCACGCGCCGCAAGGTTGAGCATGCCATCGAAGCGTTGCGCTACGTCCCCAATCGGCTGGCGCAACAACTGGTCGGCAAGCAGAGCCGTACGCTAGGACTGGTGACCATTTCGCTGGCGTTGCACGCGCCTTCGCAGATTGCTGCGGCGGTCAAGCGTTACGCCAATGCCGAGGGCTACCAGGTGTTGATCTCGATGATCGATGAGAACGTCAATCATGAAGTGCAGGATGCGATCAACGAACTCAAGTCGCAGCGGGTTGAGAAGGTTATCATCAACGTGCCGCTGGAAACCGCAGCGGCAGAAAAGATCGCCGCTGATAACGATGACATCATTTGTCTGTTTCTTGACGTCGATCCTTACAGCTCGGTGTTTAACATCTCGTTCAATCCTGCCGACGGTACCCGCGCCAGCGTTAAATACCTGTATGAAATCGGCCATCGGGATATCGCGCTGCTGGCCGGGCCGCAGCACTCTATTTCCGCCAACCTGAGGTTGAAGAACTGGCTGGAGGCCTTACAGGATTACGCTCTGCAACCGGTCACTGTGCTGCATGGTAATTGGGACGCGCAGAGCGGTTACGCTGGCGCGCTGCAAATGATGCGCGAAACGCCGCAATTTTCAGCGGTATTGGTGGCCAACGATCAGATGGCGCTCGGGGTGCTAAGCGCTTTTCATCAGAACCAGCTGTCGATCCCAGGGCAAAAATCGGTGGTTGGCTATGATGACGCCTATGAGAGCGCCTTCTTCCACCCGGCGTTGACCACGGTATCACTGGATCTGGATTTACAGGGCAGGGAGGCGGTGCGGCGGATCCTCAGCGCCAGCGACGACGAAATGCAGCGTTCTTCTTCCATTTTGCCGGCCAAACTGGTTATTCGCCAGTCCAGCGGGCCGAAGGAACGCTGTAAGCAAGACCTGCAGCAGATTGCCGACCAGTTGCGGCAGCTTGCCCACCAGCTTAGCCAGTGATTTTCGCTTGCCCCAGACCGAACGTCGGGGCAGCATTTCCCCGCAAATATCTCATCGCTAAACGGCAAAAACACGCCACTCTCACATAAATAGATACAACGATTCATTATAATCAAAACCTCGTTTTATAAAAATGGAGAGGTAGATCGTCGCCATCTTTCCGTCACTGCCACCCGGTGTGGCGTGCTGGCAAAAATGGCAAGGTTTTGCTGCGCTCATCTCCCTATTTTACCGGTAGGTTCCATAGCACCACGGGACGTTTCCCGTCATGTGGCCATGAGGATGACAGCAATGAATACTCGCCAGATAGGGCTGAAAAACTATCTTGCCTACGGCTCGGGGGATTTTCTGGGGGCGGGAACCACCGCGCTGACTGCGGCCTGGCTGCTGTACTTTTACACCACCTTTTGCGGGCTCAGTCCGATCGAAGCGACGTTTATTTTCGCCATGGCCAGAGTGCTGGATGCGCTGGTCAGCCCGTTGATGGGCTACCTGACCGACCATTTTGGCTCGACCTGGCTCGGCAGGCGCTTCGGCCGCCGCAAATTCTTCATTCTGCTCGGCATACCGCTGGTATTCAGTTATAGCCTGATGTGGGTTGGCGATATGAGCTATGGCTATTATCTGCTGACCTACCTGTTTTTTGACGTGGTATACACCTCGATTCTGGTGCCTTATGAAACGCTGGTGCCGGAAATGACCGATGATTTCAAACAAAAAACCAAGTTCTCTGGCGCGCGCATTGCGTTGGCGCAGCTTTCCGCCATCCTGGCCGCGTTCCTGCCGGGTATGCTGCTGAGCTATTTTGGTAAAGACAATCCGATCTCGTTCTTCTATGCCAGCCTGGTGTTTTCAGTGATCTGTGCGCTGGTATTGACGCTGGTCTACTGTTTCACCTGGGAGCGGCCGCCAGAGAAGAAATCTGCCGCAGCGCTGGAAGCCGAGCGGCAGAAACTGACGCTGTGGCAGAGTCTGCGTCGGCTGGGCATTGAACTGAGCTCCACCTTGCGCATTCGCATTTTTCGCCAGCATCTCGGCATGTATCTTGGCGGCTATATCGCACAGGACGTGTTCAACGCGGTGTTTACCTATTACGTGGTGTTCGTGCTGATGCAAAGCGCTTCGGTGGCCTCCAATCTGATGGGCACCATGGCCATCATGCAGTTTATTGCCGTCATTGCCATGATCCCTCTGTGCATTCGCTTTGGCCCGGCGCCCAGCTACCGCATGGTAGTGGTGCTGTTCGGCCTGAGCGCCATGTCGTATGCGCTGTTGTACTACGCCAATCTCAATGACGTGTTCTCGCTGTTGCTGCTGGTGTCGGCCCTCGCCGGTCTTGGGCGCGGCGGTATCAACTATGTACCATGGAATATTTACACCTACATCGCCGACGTTGACGAAGCGATCACCGGTCAACGCCGCGAGGGCATTTTTGCCGGCATTATGACGCTGTCGCGCAAAGCGTCCCAGGCCGGGGCGGTGATGCTGGTGGGTATCATGCTGCAATATTCCGGCTTTGTTTCCGGTCATAGTGTCCAGCGGCCGGAGGTGAGTCACACCATTTTAATGGTGCTGTGTTTTGGCACCGTGCTGGTGTTGAGCATCGGTTTCCTGATTTCCCTGCGCTTTAAACTGAATCTGGACACCCACCGGGTGTTACGCGAGGAAACGGTAAAAATGCGTGTTGCCGGCGACGTGGTACCGGAAAACATTAGCCCGCCGGCGCGCGAGATTATCGAGACGCTGGCGGGGATGCCTTACGAGTCGCTGTGGGGCAACAACAACATTGGCTATCTCAACCGCAACAAGCCGGCTGCCGCAGCGCTGCCGTCACGGCCCAGTGCGCGTGGCGTCGCCGGCTTGACTCACTACAAGTAATGATGATTTTGAGGATTACGTTATGTTGGTCTATCCCGTAAAACACAGTCCGTTATTGCGCCAGCCTGAGCGTTTCATCAGCCGTGATACGCTGCATGCGCTGATCGGTCGCCTGGTGGATAATCTGGTAAACATCACCGATGTGGACGGCGAATTCTTGCTGCGGCTGGATGATGGTCGGGTGATTGATACCAAAGGTTGGGCCGGGTGGGAGTGGACACACGGCGTTGGTCTCTACGGTATCCTCCAGTACTATCAACAGACCGGTGACGATAAAATGCGTGCCATTATTGACGACTGGTTCAGCGCACGCTTTGCCGAAGGGACGCCGACCAAAAACGTCAACACCGTCTGTCCGTTCCTGACCTTGGCCTACCGCTACGAAGAAACCGGTGATTCGCGCTGGTTACCGTATCTGGAGCGCTGGGCTGAATGGGCAATGTACGAAATGCCGCGCACCGAACGCGGCGGCATGCAGCATGTGACGCTGGCGGAGGAAAATCATCAGCAACTGTGGGACGACACGCTGATGATGACGGTGCTGCCGTTGGCTAAAATCGGTCGCTTGCTGAACCGCCCGGCGTATATCGAAGAAGCCAAGTATCAGTTTCTGATCCACACCCAGCATCTGATGGAGCGGGAAACCGGGCTGTGGTTCCATGGCTGGACCTTCGACGGCAAACACAACTTCGCCAAGGCGCGTTGGGCGCGCGGCAACAGCTGGCTGACCATCGTTATCCCCGAATTCCTCGACCTGCTGGATTTGCCGGAACATGACGCGACGCGTCGTTTCCTGCTGCAGGTGTTGCAGGATCAGGTGGCGGCGCTGGCCAGCTGTCAGCATGACAGCGGTTTATGGCATACGCTGCTTGACGATCCGCATTCATATCTGGAGGCCTCGGCCACCGCCGGCTTCGCGTTCGGCATGCTGAAGGCGGTACGTAAACGTTATATTGGCGAGCAGTATGCCGAGGTGGCGGCCAAGGCGGTAAAAGGCGTCATTGAACAGATCAATGGCGAAGGGGAGCTGTTGCAGGTGTCGTTCGGCACCGCAATGGGCAAGGATTTGGCGTACTATCGTCAGGTGCCGCTGACCTCGATGCCATACGGCCAGGCGATGGCGATCCTGTGCCTGAGTGAATATCTGCGCGTTTACCTGTAACCACCGCTGCTTGAACCACGTGCGCCGAACGGCGCGCGTGGGTTTATCCAACGCTTTCAATTCTGTGATCGTTCTCATCCGCATCTGCTGAATTCTGCCAGCGTCATTTATCTCCCGGCACTCAACCGAAGGTCAGCGTTGACCAGACTTCCTAGACTCGCGTTTTATCTGCGGCCCTACGGTTCCGGGTTGCGCCGCGTGACAATAGACAAAGGAAGACAGGATGAATAACGCGATTTGGTTGGGAATACTCTGGCATCTGGTTGGCGCCGCCAGCGCCGCATGTTTTTACGCGCCGTTCAAACAGGTCAAACGCTGGTCCTGGGAAACCATGTGGTCGATCGGCGGACTGGTGTCCTGGCTGATCCTGCCGTGGAGCATCAGCTATTGGCTGCTGCCGGACTTTTGGCACTATTACGGCTCCTTCAGCGCGGCGACGCTGTTGCCGGTGTTTCTCTTTGGCGCCATGTGGGGCATCGGCAACGTCAATTACGGTCTGACGATGCGCTACCTCGGCATGTCGATGGGCATTGGTATCGCCATCGGTATTACGCTGATCGTCGGCACCTTGATGACGCCGCTATTGCAAGGGCGTTTCATGCTGCTGTTCGGTACGCCTGGCGGATTGCTGACGTTGCTGGGGGTGCTGGTGGCGTTGATTGGTGTCGGCGTGGTCAGTTATGCCGGTCTGTTGAAAGAACGGGCGCTCGGCATTCGCGCCGAAGAGTTCAACTTGAAGAAAGGCCTGGTGCTGGCGGTGATGTGCGGTATTTTCTCGGCCGGCATGTCGTTCGCCATGGACGCCGCCAAGCCGATGCATCATGCCGCGGCGGCGGTCGGCATCAGTCCGCTGTATGTAGCGTTGCCGAGCTACGTGGTGATCATGGGCGGCGGGGCGGTGATCAACCTCGGTTATTGCCTGGTGCGCCTGGCGTGCAAAAAAACGCTGTCGCTGCGGGCTGATTTCTCGTTGGCCAAACCGTTGCTGCTGGTCAACCTGCTGCTTTCTGCCCTGGGCGGCCTGATGTGGTATCTGCAATTCTTTTTCTACGCCTGGGGACATGCGCGCATTCCGGCGCAGTATGACTATATGAGCTGGATGCTGCATATGAGTTTCTATGTGCTGTGTGGCGGCATTGTCGGTCTGCTGCTGAAAGAGTGGCGCGCCGCCGGCAACAAACCGCTGCGGGTGCTGGTGCTGGGGGGATTGATCATCATTCTGGCTGCCAATATCGTCGGGTTGGGCATGGCGTACTGAAGCGAGCGCCGCCAGCGTGACGGGTTACCTTGGGCAGACGCCTGCGGCGATAAACTGCTGGCGATATTCCCTTGGAGTCATACCGGCTTCGCGGGCGAACACTACCGAAAAGTAATTGCTGTCTTCAAAACCGCAGCGCGCGGCGACTTCGCCGATCAGGTAGTCGCTGCGTCGCAGCAGGCGCTTGGCCTGACACAGCCGTAGCTGACGCAGATAGTGGCTGATGGTCATGCCGGTTTGCTGGCGGAACAGCAGCTTCAGCGCCCGCTCGGTCAACTGGTGGCGTGCGCAAAATGCCGCCAGGTCGAAATGATCCTCAATGCCATTTTGCAGCGCCGCCATCAGCAAATCCAGCTGCTCGCCATCCGGCAACAGATAGGCGTCGTCTACCGCGTAGCGATAACGCTTCAGGACGATGGCCAGTTGCAGCAACAGCGCTTCGGTGAGCTGAATCGATAGCGTATCGGTTTTGCGACTCTCCTGCGAAAGCTGGGCGACGATCGGCCGCGCCAGATTCATGCCCTGGGTGGTCAACCGCCAGTAGCGCGCATTTTGCGGGTCAAACGGCGGCAGCAGGTGGTCCCACTGTGCGCCGAAGCGCAGCCGTTCCGGACAATAGATAATGTTATCCAGCACCAGATCGTTCACCGATTCATAGCTGTGGCAGTCGCTGGCCTGAATGTAAAAGATGTCGCCGCAGGTAATGCGATAGGGATGATCGTTCAGCACGTGCAGGCCGTTGCCGCGCCAGACGATGACGATTTCATAGAACTGATGGGTGTGCGGCGCGAACCCTTGCTGCGGGTAACGTTCCGCCACCGCCACCGGCATTTGCGGCGATATCAGATAATCACGGCTTTCAAGCAGCAGGGGTCGCATGATTCAGCGTTCTCACCATCGAAAAGGGGGGAACATTATTACTTGAAATCGCAGGCATTAGGTTGATGAACGACGTATTTTTTAATTTTCACCGTTGACCGCGCAAGGTGCGGGGCGGGCAGGCAAATTCGCGTTTGAACAGGGTGGAAAAATGATTGCTGTCGCCAAACCCGCAGCAAAAGGCAATATCGGTGACGCTGGTGTCGCTATGGCATAACAGATGACGCGCCTGCAACAGGCGTAAATGCGTCAGGTAGCGCTGCGGCGTCATATTGGTGTGATTCTTGAGCTGGCGGTGCAGGGTGCGCAGCGGGATACCGAAGCGCTCCGCCAGTTCACTCCAGTCAATCGGCTCGGCGTAATGCGTCTGGAGCCAGTCGAGCAACTGGTGTAAACGCCCTTGTTGATCGTCGCCGCGTGCCGCCATACACCCTTGACGCAATTGCACCAGCAGTTGCATGAACAGACTTTCATGCAGGGCGATCTCTTCGTTGCACTCTTGCTGCGGGGCGACCATCAGACGGTTGATCAATGGTTTGATCTGTTGCAATACCTGTTGGCCGATACGCCAGTGTGCCGGGTAGACGCCGTTGCATTCCCGTGGCAGGAAATGTTCGACGCCGGACAAAAATCGAAAGGCGTCAGGCGCACGGAACAGTACGTTGGTCAGGAATAAACCGTTGGTCTGCTCAAACAGATGGCGGTCATGATCGCGGACAAAGCACACGCTGCCGCTGTTGAGCGTATAGGGATGTCCATTGAAAACGTGCACGCCGGCGCCTTGCTCAACGATGACGATTTCATAAAATTCATGGTGATGTTCTGGAAATGCCGGCTGAGGTGCCCGCGGTTCAATTGCCACCGGCTGATAGCCGGAAGGGAAAAAATCACGGCTGTGCAAAAGCGTCATCTTGCCCTCCTGAATAAAAACGTGCCGCACAATTGCCGCACGACATTACTCAGCGAGTGTATGAGATGGCTGGCACAGGAACCTTAAAGTTTTGACCGGAAACGGCGCTTAGGCGGTCGCTTTTTCAAGAATGTTACGAGAATGTTTAAAAATGTGTGCAAGGTCACAACCCTTCGGCACCCGAGCCGGGGAGTTGGGCGGGGAAACCAGATAAAAACGCGCCGGCTGGTGTTCCAATCTATTGTTATCAGTAATAACTCGTCGCATCCTCGTTCCAAATGGTACAAAATGTTTCCAACGTGATCGGGACTGTAGAATAAACTCATGCAGAAAAAAATGGTGGTGGCTTCGGCCTTGGTGTTACCGGTTATCTTGTCGACGTCAGCGCGCGCGGCGCAGAGTTCGCCAGAGCAGGAAAGTACGCTGGTGGTTTCAGCCAAGCGCGACGGGCTGTCCGAACTGAGTACGCCGGCTGCGGTCAGCGTGGTGAATGGCGAGCAGATGCGCGATGCACGGCCGCAAATCAACCTGTCGGAAAGCCTGGGCAGCGTGCCGGGCCTGCAGATACAAAATCGCCAGAATTACGCACAGGATCTGCAACTGTCGATACGCGGTTTCGGCGCCCGTTCGACCTATGGCGTGCGCGGCGTGCGGATCTATGTCGACGGTATTCCGGCCACCATGCCCGATGGCCAGGGGCAGACGTCGAACATCGATCTCAACTCGGTCGACAAGGTCGAAGTGCTGCGCGGGCCATTTTCCGCACTGTACGGCAACGCTTCCGGCGGCATGATGAACGTCGAAACGCAAACCGGCCGCCAGCCCAACCAGTTGGAAAGCGGCATGTACACCGGCAGCGACGGCACCTGGCGCTATGGCGTCAAGGCTACCGGTGCCACCGGCGACGGTAGCCAGAGCGGCGATGTAAATTACGCCGTTTCCGCCACCCGCTTTACGACCCAGGGCTATCGCGATCATAGCGGGGCACGCAAGAATCTCGGCAATGCCAAGCTGGGGGTGCGCATCGACGATGTCAGCACGTTGACGTTGCTGTTCAACAGCGTCGATCTCAAGGCCAACGATCCTGGCGGTCTTACCGCCGACGAATGGCATGAAAATCCACGGCAGGCGCCGCGCGCCGAACAGTACAATACGCGTAAAACCTTATCGCAGACGCAGGCCGGGTTGCACTATCAGCGGCAGATCGGCAGCGATGACGATCTCAGCGTGATGATGTATGCCGGCGAGCGCGAAACCACACAATATCAATCGATTCCGCTGGCGGTGCAGCAACGCAGCCCCCAACACCCAGGCGGAGTGATCGAACTGGCACGGCATTATCAGGGGATCGACACGCGCTGGACGCATCGTGGCCAGATTTCCGCCGTGCCCTACACCCTGACCGGCGGCTTGAACTATGAAACCATGAGTGAAAACCGCAAAGGTTATGAAAACTTCACCATGGTCAATGGCGTAACCGAATTGGGGACCAAGGGGAATTTGCGGCGTGATGAACGCAACCTGATGTGGAATCTGGATCCGTATCTGCAAACCTCATGGCAGTTGACACCGCGCCTGACGCTGGACGCCGGCGTGCGTTTCAGCAGCGTCAATTTTGATTCCAACGACCATTATATTACCGCCGGCAATGGCGACGACAGCGGCAGCGCACGCTATCATCAGTGGTTGCCGGCCGGCTCGCTGCGTTACACGCTGGCGGATGGCTGGAATGCCTATCTTTCTGCCGGTCGTGGCTTTGAAACGCCAACCATCAATGAACTGTCTTATCGCCCGGATGGTGAGCCGGGGATGAATTTCGGCTTGAAACCGGCGACCAGCGACTCGATAGAGCTTGGCAGTAAAGCCCGCATTGGCAATGGCTTGCTGAGCGCAGCGCTGTTCCAGACCGACACCAAAAACGAAATAGTGGTGGCCGAAAGCCGTAATGGCCGCAGCAGCTATAAAAATGCCGGGCAGACGCGGCGCCGTGGGCTTGAGCTGGCGCTCGACCAGCAGTTTGGCGAAGCCTGGCAGTTAAAAATGGCCTGGACGCTGCTGGATGCGCGCTATCGTAACTCGATATGCGGCGATGCGCAGTGTTCCGGTGACAAAACCATTCCCGATGGCAACCGCATGCCGGGCATTGCACGCAACATGGGCTATGCGTCGCTGGGCTGGGCGCCGCCGGAAGGCTGGTACGCCGGGGCGGAAGTGCGCTACATGAGCGATATTCAGGTCAACGATCAAAACAGCGAGCAGGCACCGTCCTATACCACGGTTGGCGTGAATACCGGCTACCGTTATCCACTGGGCAACTGGATGTTTAACCTGTTTGGTCGGGTGGACAATCTGTTTGACCGTGAGTATGTCGGCTCGGTTATCGTTAATGAAGGTAATGGTCGTTATTATGAACCGGCGCCGGGTAGAAATTGGGGGGCTGGGCTTAGCGTTGCCTATAGCTTTGAATGACGACCATTGCCAACGCTGCCGGTGAGGTCAATTAAGCCAAGCGGGGTACCCCGCTTTTGGTTGCGCAGTTTTTAACCGATATATAAAAATGCAATCTCGCCTTCTTTTAGTTAAGGCTTTGAAAAATATTCAAAAATAAATTTTTATGGTTGGCGCGGATTCGCGTGATATAGTGCAGTTGTGCCGTTGAGAAACAATGTAGATTAAAAATATTTACATTTTAGTAACGCGCTGGAGTTAAATGTCATTATACTGTAATTATCTGGCGGTAGTTTTACACGGTGCACAGCTGAAGCTGTAAATAACACTGCGGGGATCGCTAATGGTAAAGTCCTTGTTTGGGCGAATGATAAAAAATAATCTCACCTCCCTGATTTCTCGTTGTAACGAGGGTTCTCTCTCCGACTCTCAATTTCTCGCCGTTAGCTACCCTTTCCTGCAGAATTTTCGTTACTACGCCGTTTTGTCCGCAGCACATTTTATTCTCTCTCCGTCCGGTGAAGCTCGGCACAGCAATGTTGCCGTGCGTTCACTTCATTCATTGGCTTATATTGGCTCGAAGGAGGCCAAAACCTAATACGTGTGTGAAACATTAATCGCGCGGCAATAGCCGATGCGGTAGGTGAAACAAACTGTAAGGTGCCACTATGGGAAGACAGAAAGCAGTGATCAAAGCACGTCGTGAAGCGAAACGCGTAATTCGTCGTGACGCTCGTAGTCATCGCCAGCTTGAAGAAGAGTCCGTAACCTCGCTGGTACAAATGGGTGGTGTTGAGTCTATCGGCATGGCGCGAGACAAGCGCGATAGCTCCCCCATCGAGGCACGAACCGAAGCTCAGGGTCATTACTTATCAGCCATAGAAAATAAGCAGTTGATTTTTGCCACCGGTGAAGCCGGCTGCGGCAAGACCTTCATCAGCGCCGCGAAGGCGGCAGAAGCCCTTATTCATAAAGAAATCGATCGGATTATCGTTACACGTCCGGTGTTACAGGCGGATGAAGATCTCGGTTTCCTGCCGGGGGATATCTCTGAAAAATTCGCTCCGTATTTCCGGCCGGTATACGACATTCTGCTCCGTCGCTTAGGCTCTTCATTTATGCAATATTGTCTGCGGCCGGAAATCGGTAAAGTGGAAATTGCGCCGTTTGCCTATATGCGTGGACGCACCTTTGAAAATGCGGTGGTTATTCTGGACGAAGCGCAGAACGTGACCGCCAGTCAAATGAAGATGTTTTTGACCCGTCTGGGCGAAAACGTCACGGTTATCGTCAACGGTGACGTCACCCAGTGTGATTTGCCACGCGGGGTGAAATCCGGCCTTAGCGATGCGCTGGAGCGCTTCGAAGAGGATGAGATGATCGGTATTATCCGTTTTGATAAACAAGATTGCGTACGTTCTGCCCTGTGCCAACGTACGCTCCATGCCTACAGTTAACCTCCCTATCGCCTAATGAAAAGGTCGCTTCGGCGGCCTTTTTTATCGCTGGCGGTTATCGCCGTGTTGTTGAGCTATTGTGTAATATTTTGTGGTTTTTTGTGTGGAAAACAGGTTGCTTCTCCGTTAAATATTATCGACAGGGCGGATGCCGCTATCGGCATGCGGAATATTGGCTATGATTGTGCTGATGCAAAAATGAAATACATCATTCTGATTTTATTTATTTTATGCGTTGTTTATGTTCATTATCGCGGACGGGTACGCTATGGTTTTTGGCGCCAGCTTGCCGATCATTCAACCTTCACCGCGCCGCTGAACGTTTTTATGTATCTGTTTTCTCGCGCGCCAACTACGCCGTACCTGTCCGTGGCGCAGTTTCCCGAACTGGCGGTGTTGCAAGAGCATTGGCAGACTATTCGCGCAGAAGGGCAGCAACTATTGGCGATACAGCAGATCAAGGCGTCTGACCAGTATAACGATGCGGGTTTCAATTCGTTTTTCAAAACCGGCTGGAAACGTTTTTATCTGAAATGGTATGAAGATAGCCATCCGTCGGCGATGACGCTGTGCCCGCAGACCACCGCGTTGCTGCGTGGCCTGCCGTCGGTGAAGGCGGCGATGTTCGCCGAATTGCCGGACGGCAGTCGCTTGCCGCGTCACCGCGATCCCTATGCCGGTTCGTTGCGTTACCATCTGGGGCTGATTACCCCCAACGACGATCGCTGTTTTATTGAAGTCGATGGTGAGCGGTATAGCTGGCGCGACGGCGAAGGGGTGATGTTCGACGAAACCTATTTGCACTACGCGGAAAATACCAGCGGCCAAAACCGTCTGATACTGTTTTGTGATATTGAACGGCCAATGCGCTATCGCTGGACGCAGTGGGTTAACCATTGGTTGGGCCGTAACCTGATGAGTGCCGCCACGGCACCCAACGAACAGGGCGATCGCACCGGCGGCGTCAATAAGATATTTAAATACATTTACGCCATTCGCAAGGTTGGCAAACGTCTTAAAGCGTGGAATAAGACGCTGTATTACATCATTAAATGGCTATTGTTTGGTGGCATTGCTGCCGGGATCTTCTTCGCGTTGTGATAGCGGGGCGCAGCGCGTGCGCCCACACAGCCTAGGTTGAGCGTCAGGCGAAGATGGTCATCATATAGGCGGCGAACAGCGCCAGGTGCGCAGTGCCGTTCAGTACGTTGGTACGACCGGTGGAAAACGAAATCTGGCACAGGATCAGCACCGTCAGCATTACCACCATATGCGGCGGTTGCAGGCCGAAAATCAGCGTCTGGCCAGTCAGGGTGGCGATAATGGTCACCGCCGGTACGGTGAGGGAAATGGTTGCCAGCACCGAGCCAAAGAACAGATTCATGGCGCGTTGTACCTGGTTGTTGAGCACTGCGCGCAGGGCACCGAGACCTTCCGGCGACAGGATCAGCAACGCCACCAGGAAGCCGGTGAACTGCGTTGGCGCGTTCAGTTTGTTCAGCAGTCCTTCCAGCGGTCCGGCGTTGAATTTGGTCACTGCGATAACCGCCACCAGATGCACGATCAGCCAACTGGCATGCCACAGGCTGCTATGCGAAGAGGGTTTGCCGTGGTGCGGGTCGCCATCGTCGTCTTCATGCTCATAAACAAACAGACTCTGGTGCGTTTTGGTCTGAATCAGCAGGAAAACGCCGTACATGGCAGCTGAAATCATCGCCACCAGCAGCGATTGGCCAATGCTGAAATTGCCGCCAGGCAAGGCGCTCGGCAGTACCAGCACGATCACCGCCAGTGGGAAAATGGCCATCAGATACTGTTTGATACCGCCCAGATTGACGTATTGGGTCGCGAACTTTCTGCCACCCAGCAGCAGGGCAACGCCCACCAGGCCGGCGGTGACGATCATGATGATGGAATACAGCGTGTCGCGCATCAGCGCCGGTGCGGCGTCGCCGGTGGCCATCAGCGCGGAAATCAGGCTGACTTCAAGGATCACGACCGACAGACTGAGGATCAGCGAGCCGTAGGGTTCACCCAGCCGGTGGGCCAGCACGTCGGCATGGCGCACTACGCTGAATGCGCTGCTAAGGATACCGACCAGCGCCAGAACGTTGATGGCGACGATCAGCGGGAAATTGCTGGTGCTGCTCCACATGTTTAAAACGACCAGAGCGGCAATCGGGAACAGCAGGGAATATTCACTGTGGCGTGATTTTGAGCGGCCTGGGTCGTGTTGCGACTTCATTTTGGTATATCTCCTTTCTTTAACTGCAGGCTCCCGGCCGCGCCGATCGCCTGCACCGCCGGCGATGTTGCGTATCCAGAAAGTACTTCATAATAGAACACATCCGGCGGGCTGCGTGTTGTGGTGTTGTGAAATTCTGATTTTACTGGCTAAGCCGGTGCGGCTTTATGCGATCAGGGTAACAAAAAAACCGCCATTAAGGCGGTTTTATTTACTTACTTTTACGCAACTAATGAGTTTTATTTTATCTGTACGGTAAAAAGCATGGCAAACTCTGCATGCTATTGGTAGTTAAAGGAGATTATCTTGCTTAGTCATCAATGTTATCCATTATTTCATGGCGTTTTTCATGATATCCCTCTTCATTTAACCCTTCACGCCAGTAAGGAACCGCATACAGCTGATTACGCTCGCACTGGCGTTCGCGGCGCAGGTAGCGGCGCAGTTCGACCACCAGTCGGTCTTCGCCGGCCAGCCAGAAATGTGTCGCGCTCTCTGGCTGTGGCAGCGCGCAGAACTGGCTAATTAATTCGGCGGTTTTGTCGGTGCCGCCGATAATCCAGCTCAGTTCAACACCCGCCGGTTTTTTCAGATCGATCACATCAGCGCTACTGTCGACGCGGATAAACGCATGGCCTTGCGCGCGAGGTGCGAGGTTTTCCAGCAGGGCGGCAATCGCCGGCAGTGAGGAGGGGTCGCCCGCCAGGCAGTAAAAATCAGCCTCCGGCAGCATCGGCTTGGGCCCGCCGGGATTGCTGATACCGATTTTATCGCCGACTTTCGCGGCGCGAGCAAATTGCACCGCCGGGCCCTGGTGATCGTGCAGAGCGAATTCGATGTCTATTTCCTGTGATTCCGGGCGTACCGCGCGCACCGAATAGGTACGTACCAACGGACGGATGGCATCGTCAGCCCATTGTGGACCATTGGGCGTCAGGCGTGGCAAATCCGGCTGCGTTTGTCCCTGGCGTGGCAGGAACACCTTGATATGCGCAGCGGCGGCGTTGGCCGGATAGAACTGTAAATCCTCGGCATGAAAAGTGATGCGACGCAGATGCGGGGTGATGTCTTGCACGCCGGCGACGCTAATCAGATAAGGGGCTCGGTTGCGAGGGGCTTCAGTGGTCACGGTGTTCTCCTGTTGATCTTTTTGCCGCCAGTATATCACGTTGATTGATAATGAGAATCGTTTGCCAATGGAGGGCGCTGGCATGTTCAGCTAAACTTGCCTATTTAACCACCACGCAGGAGGAGAGCCATGCCTTACAAAAGCAACAGCGACTTGCCTGACAATGTAAAGAATGTATTACCCGACCATGCGCAGGAAATTTATAAAGAGGCGTTTAATAGCGCATGGGATCAATATAAGGATAAAGATGATCGACGCGGCGATGACTCACGGGAGGAAACGGCGCATAAGGTCGCATGGTCGGCGGTCAAACAAAGTTATCGCAAAGGTGATGACGAGCATTGGCACAAAAAATAATGTGTGGGCGGCACAGGGAGTACCGCCAATAATCTGTCATTACGCCGGACATCAGCCCGCCTGCTACGCATTTTCATGCCGTACTTGTGCATAATTACTATTATTGCCCTCAGGGGAAAATACTTTTGCAGGATAAAGCGCGGGATAGACTTGCTTACTCTCAGAGAAAAGAATAATGTCTTTTCTATCGCGGGTTAAATATTGGACTAATAAAACTCCGTGGCAGAAAATGGTATTTTCAAAGATTCAGTGGCGTAAAGGGTGACTTAATCCGTCGCTCGGGAGGTTGCAGCAGGTGTTAACGCGAGATTTTCTGCGCAATGCAGATTGCAAAACCGCCTTCGGCACGATAGAGGAGTCGCTGTTACTGACACCGGAACAGCGTTTGGCTTCGCTGGAGTGTGCGCTGGCGCGACGTCCGGATAACAGTCCGGTATGGATTTTTGGCTATGGTTCGTTGATGTGGAACCCGGTGTTCGAATCCGAAGAGGTGCGGCCGGCCACGCTGCAAGGCTGGCATCGCGCTTTTTGCCTGCGGTTAACCGCCGGGCGCGGTACGCAATTGCAGCCGGGGCGAATGCTGGCACTGCAAGAGGGCGGGCAGACCACCGGTCTGGCATTCCGTCTGCCGGAAGACAAACTGCGTGAAGAGCTGGAATTATTATGGAAGCGCGAAATGCTCACCGGTTGCTATTTGCCTACCTGGTGCGAGTTGACGTTGGAGAATGGGCAGGTTGTTACCGCACTGGCATTTGTCATGGATCCGCAGCATCCGCTGTTCGAGCAAGACACCAATCATCAGGTGATTGCGCCGCTGATCGCCTGTGCCAGTGGCCCGCTGGGGTCCAACGCCCAGTATCTGTTTGCGCTCGACAACGAGCTGAAGAACCACGGCATGCAAGATGAGCGTATCGGCGAGCTGGTGAATACCGTACGTGAATGGTTGCAGCAAAATGCCACGGGTTCCCGCGGTGAAAGTGCATCAGCCTGACGCAGGCGGTGGCTGCTTGGCTAATCGCCGATTTTAGTCGCCCACTGGCGCAAGATGTCCGCGCCTGGCGCAGCTGATGCATGATGAGATACATCGCTGCGTTCCACCCTGAATATGCTGCCGGCGAATGTGTTCGCCCGCCAGGCGTTATATCGCTTTATTCTATTTAATAACCGGTTAGTGTGAAACTAATTAACCACATGCCGTTGGTGGTTATTTATCTGTCTAATTTCCCCGCCTTTTAGCCAATGCTATCCAGCAAAGACCATTTTGCATCGCTTAAAAAAAGCCTTAGCATCAAAAAGCATAACTAACGGTAATTTCTTATTTGTGAGTGACCCGCAGTCTCCGTATCAATAGTAAAACGTTCGGGGCCAAAGGGGCAGTAGATGAACTTTCAACAATTAAAAATTATTCGCGAGTCGGCACGTCGCAATTACAACCTGACCGAGGTGGCCAACACGTTATTTACCTCGCAGTCGGGAGTCAGCCGACATATTCGCGAGTTGGAAGAGGAGTTGGGCATTGAAATATTCATTCGTCGCGGCAAACGCCTGTTGGGGATGACCGAGCCGGGCAAGGAATTGCTGGTGATGGCCGAGCGCATCCTTAATGATGCCAATAATATTCGTCGGCTGGCGGAGGTGTTCAGCAGCAACGATGCTGGACAATTGCATATTGCAACCACCCATACGCAGGCGCGTTACAGCTTGCCTGGCGTGATTAAGGAGTTTCGTGCGTTATATCCGCGCGTCAGGGTGGTACTGAATCAGGGCAGTCCGGAGGAGATCGTGTCGATGCTGGCGTCGGGGGAGGCCGATATCGGCATCGCCAGCGAACGGTTGATCAATGATGAATCGCTGGCGGCATTCCCCTATTACCGTTGGCACCACACCATACTGGTGCCGCAAGACCATCCCTTGACCCGCGAAGCCAACGTCACGCTGGAAATGCTCAGCACGCTGCCACTGATTACCTATCGCCAGGGCATTACCGGCCGATCGCGACTGGATGCCGCGTTCAAGGCCGCCGGTTTCACGCCGGACATTGCGCTCAGCGCCCAGGATTCCGACGTGATCAAGACCTATGTCGAACTGGGTTTGGGAGTGGGCATTCTGGCTGACATGTCGTACGAAAAAGAGCGTGACGGCGGGTTGGTCAGCCTGAATGCCGAACACCTTTTTGAACCGAACACCGTATGGCTGGGGTTGAAACGCAGTCAGTTACAGCGTAACTATGCCTGGCGATTTATCCAGCTGTGCAACCCGACATTAACCCTGACGGAAATCAAGGAACAGGTTTTTTCGGCACAATTGGATCCGGCGATCGATTATCAAATCTGACGGCGGTGGCGGGAATGCCTGGTCAAACCCGCCGCTGTTCATCGCATAATCAATTAGATATCTATATATAAAAAAAGAATAACTATAGTTATTATTATACCTTCTTCTGCGGATCCGTCTCACTTACACTCGCGAAATTATTATAAATTCCATCCGCTTGGAGAGTTTTTGATGAAAGCGTTCGCGCCCACTCTGATGTTTTTGGCTATGGCAGGCAGTTTCAATTTACAGGCGGCAACCCCGGCTAATACGCTGGTGATTGCCCAATCGATCGACGATGCGATCAGTTTTGATCCGGCGCAGGGATTTGAACTGACCACCGTACAGGCATTAAACAGCCTGTATCAGCGGTTGTTGCAGTCCGACCCGCGCAATCCTGTCGATCTCAAACCGACTCTGGCGGAAAAGTGGCAGGCGGGCAGCGATAACCGCAGCCTGACCTTTACCCTGCGGCCCGAGGCCAAATTTTCCAGCGGTAATCCGCTACGGCCAGAAGACGTGATTTTCTCGCTGTCGCGGGTGGTCAAGTTGAACCTGGAACCGTCGTTTATCCTGACCCAACTGGGCTGGAATGGGCAAAATGTTGATCAATTCCTGAGCAAGGTGGATGAGCGGACGGTAAAAATCAGTTGGCGTGCCGAGGTCAGCCCGGCCTTCGTGCTCAGCCTGTTGTCGGCGCCGGTATCGTCGATCGTCGACGCCAGACAGGTACAGGCGCATCAGCAAGGCAACGATCTGGGTAACCAGTGGCTGAGCAGCCACTCTGCGGGCAGCGGTCCATACCAGTTGCGCACCTACGTGCCGCATGAAGTGGTGGTGCTGGAAGCCAATCCGGGCTCGCCAGAAGGCGCCCCCAAACTGAAAACGGTGCTGATCAAGAACGTCCCGGATGCTGCCGCACGTCGCTTGCTGATCGAACAGGGTGACGCCGATATCGCCCGTAACCTGGGTGCCGACCAAATGGCTGCGCTGAAAGACAAGCCGGGCGTGAAACCGTTGGCGATCCCCTATGCGTCGCTGTATTTCCTGCAATTCAACGCCAAGGCTTCGCCGGCGCTGGGGAATCCGGCATTCTGGGAGGCGGCGCGTTGGCTGTTTGACTATCAGGGCATTGCCGACGATCTGCTGAAAGGCCAGTTCCAGAATCATCAGGCGTTCTTGCCGGACGGGTATCTTGGCGCTTTGCAACAGCGTCCCTACCGCTTTGATCCGCAGCGCGCCAAACAGATTTTGGCCAAGGCCGGGCTGAACAACGTCAGTTTCAAACTGGACGTTAACAACCAGCCACCGTACCTCGATATTGCGCAGGCCTTGCAGGCCAGCTTTGCCCAGGGTGGGGTGAAGGTGGAACTGGTGCCCGGCATCAGTTCGCAAGTATCGACCAAGGTAAAGTCGCTTAACTATGACGCCACGCTGACCTCGTGGGGGCCAGACTATTTTGACCCGAACACCAACGCCGCCGCCTTCGCCTATAATCCGCAAGACGGCAGTAAAACTCTGGCCTGGCGCGCCAACTGGCACATCCCGGCGTTGAATGCGTTGACCCTGGCCGCAACGGCAGAAAACGATACCGCCAAACGGGTAGCGGATTATCAGCAACTGCAACGACAGGTACAGCAAAGTTCGCCGTTTGTCATTGGCCTGCAGGCGCGCAGCCTGATTGCAGTGCGCGATAATCTGAAAGGCTATGTGCAGGGCATCAATCCCGACATGGTGTTTTACAGCCAGGTCAGCAAGTAATGATCGACAGTCAAACTCCTGCCGGGCTTGCCCAGCACGGCCGACGTTGGGGCGGGCGGTTGCTGGGCGGGGCGCTGTCGCTGGCGTTGACGCTGCTTGGCCTGCTGCTGTTCACGTTTATGCTTTCCCACCTGGCGCCGATCGACCCCACCTTGCAAATTGCCGGCGATCACGCCAGCGAGGCAACCTATGCCCAGGTTCGTCACGATCTGGGGCTGGATCAGCCGCTGCCGGTGCAGTTCTGGCGTTATCTACTGCACCTGGCGCACGGCGACATGGGTATTTCGCGCATCACCGCGCAGCCGGTATTGAGCGATTTGTTGCGCACTTTCCCGGCCACGGTGGAGCTGGCGACCTGTGCGATTATTCTCGGTGCGCTCGGGGGGATCTGTTTGGCGCTGCTGGCGGTATACAAACCGGGTAGCTGGTTGGACAATGCCGCCCGACTGGTCTCGCTGCTCGGCTATTCGGTGCCGATTTTCTGGCTTAGTCTACTCGGCCTGCTGCTGTTCTATGCCACACTGCACTGGTCGGCCGGGCCGGGCCGTCTTGACGACATCTATCTGTACACCATGGAGCCGTACAGCGGGTTTATTCTGATTGACAGCTGGCTGTCCGGCGATCGGCAGATGTTCTATAACGCGCTCGGCCATCTGTGGCTGCCGGTTGTGGCGCTGGCGCTGCTGTCTATGGCAGGCATTACCCGTCTGTTGCGCGCCGCAATGCTGGAAGAGTGTAATAAGGAGTACGTGACGCTGGCGCGCTCGAAGGGGGCGGGACGCTGGCGCATTCTGCTGCGCCATGTCTTCCCCAACGTCTTGGGCAGCCTGATCGCCGTACTTTCGCTGTCTTATGCCAGTCTGCTGGAGGGGGCGGTACTGACGGAAACGGTCTTCGCCTGGCCGGGCGTCGGGCGTTACCTGACCAATGCGCTGTTTGCCGCCGATACGCCGGCGATCCTCGGCGCCACGCTATTGATCGGCAGCTGTTTTGTGCTGCTGAACGCGTTGGCGGATGCCTTAACCTACCTTGTGGACCCACGAACCCGATGAGCCACTCATTTTCCGATCCTGTATCGCCCGGCGCGGCGCTGGAGGGCGCTGTGTCACGCCGTAGCCTGACGACCCTGACGGTTGGCGCGCTGTTGGTGGCGGTACCGATCCTGGCGGCGCTGTTCGCTCCCTGGCTGGCGCCGTTCGATCCCAATATTCAGCACATGGAACTGCGTCTGTTGCCGCCGTCGTCGCAACACTGGCTAGGGACCGACGGCTTTGGCCGCGATTTGCTGTCGCGGGTCATTTACGGCGCCCGCCCGACCCTGCTGCTGGTGTCGCTGATCCTGTTGTTGACCATTCCGCTCGGCCTACTGGTGGGGATCTGCGCCGGTTATCTCGGCGGATGGGCGGAGCGCATTCTGATGCGCGTCACCGATGTGTTCCTGTCGTTGCCGAGTCTGGTGATTGCGCTGGCATTGGTCGCCATGCTCGGACCGGGGCTGATGAACGGCGCGCTGGCGCTGGCATTGACCAGTTGGCCGCCGTTCGCACGGCAGGCGCGGGCGGAAACGCTGGCGTTGCGGCGTAGCGATTATCTGGCGGCGGCGCGCATGCAGGGCATTGGCGGGTTGCGGCTGATGGTCGGCCATATTTTACCGCTATGCCTGCCGAGCGCGGTGGTGCGCGCCGCGTTGAGTCTGGGCGGCATTATCCTTTCCGCCGCCGGCCTGGGGTTCCTGGGTATGGGCGTCGCGCCGCCAACCGCCGAGTGGGGATCGATGGTCGCCGAAGGGAGCAAAGTCATTTTCGATCAATGGTGGGTGGCCGCCGCGCCGGGCGGGGCGATCCTGTTTGCCAGCCTGGCGTTTAATCTGCTGGGCGATGGCCTGCGCGATAAAATGGATCCTCGAAATGGACACAAATAGCTTATTGACCGTAGACCGTTTGTCGATCGGTCTGCGAGCGCAGCCGCTGGAACTGGTTCACGATATCTCTTTTCGCGTCGGCCAGGAACGGTTGGCGCTGGTGGGCGAATCCGGTTCGGGCAAATCGCTGACCGCCCGTGCCTTGATGGGGTTGTTGCCGTCGTCATTGCAGCTGCGGGCGCAGCACCTGTCTCTGGACGATGACGATCTGACGCGTATCAGCGAGCGGCAATGGAGCCGGCTGCGCGGTAGCAAGATGGCGATGGTATTGCAGGATCCCAAGCATGCGCTGAATCCGACTCAGCCGATCGGCCGTCAGGTGGAAGAACCACTGCTGCTGCATAGCTCACTGCGACGCGCCGAACGACGCGAGAAAGTGTTGGATATGCTGGCGGCGGTCGGCTTGCCGGCGGTGAAGACGCTCAGCCAACGTTATCCGCATCAGCTTTCCGGCGGCATGGGGCAGCGGGTGATGCTGGCTATCGCGCTGATTAACGACCCACGGCTGTTGATCGCCGACGAGCCGACCTCGGCACTCGATCACCAGATGCGCGGCCAGGTATTGCAACTGATTGAACGTCTGGTGGAACAGCGCAATATGGGACTGATTCTGATCAGCCATGACCTGCAGCAGGTGGCACACTACTGTGAACGGGTGCTGGTGATGTATCAGGGGCGGATAGTCGATCGGCTGCCGGCCGACCAGTTGGCGCATGCCAGCCATCCTTATACCCAAACGCTGTGGTCGTGCCGCCCGAGCAAGGCGACGCGTGGGCAACCCTTGCCGGTGTTGGATCGACGTCTGCTGGAGGCGCTGAAATGAGCCTGATTGCATTGAATGGCCTGAGCGTCAGCCATCGTCAGGGCTATGAACTGCGCACCGTAGTACACGACGTCGACCTGCGCATCGACGCGGGTGAATGTTTCGGTCTGGTCGGTCCGTCCGGCTGCGGCAAGTCATCGCTGCTCTGGGTATTGGCCGGCTTGAACGGCCAATGGCAGGGGGAGTTCAGCCTGTTTGGGCGACGCATCGAGCCGGGACAGGCCTTTACCGGCAACCTGCGTCGCGAAGTGCAGATGGTGTTTCAAGATCCCTACGCTTCGCTGCACCCTAAACACCGTTTGCTGCGTACGCTGGCGGAGCCGCTGCAACTGCTGGGGGAGAGGGGCATCGAACAGAAAGTTGCCGACGGTTTTCGCCAGGTGGGGCTGGATCCCCGCCTGCTGTCGCGCTACCCGCACCAGCTTTCCGGCGGCCAGCGCCAGCGCGTGGCGATCGTTCGCGCGCTGTTGCTCAAACCGAGGCTGCTGTTGCTGGATGAACCGACGTCGGCGCTGGACATGTCGGTACAGGCGGAAATTCTCAATCTGTTGAACGACCTCAAGCGCGCTGGCGATCTGACGCTGGTTCTGGTCAGCCACGATGCCGACGTTATCGACCATATGTGCGACCGCGCGGTGACGATGGACCAAGGGCGGCTCGTCGATTGGTCATTGACCGCCGGCCGCTGACCGTCCCCCTTACGCCGCTCCCTGCCGCCCTCAGGGAGCGTTATTGCCCTGCGCGTTAACCCATCCAGTAAAGCGTGATCCGTTTCACATTCATCTTTGGCATTTTGCCAGTCAACAGCACGCGCTGGCAGTGATGAGAAGGCTGCCGCAGCGCCAACTTTCTACACTGCCTGCATCTTGTAACGACGGGCTTGTGTTATGACCACTCATCATATTGCCGCCATCGATCTTGGCGCCTCCAGCGGGCGAGTCATGCTGGCAAGCTATCATTCGGCATCGCAGCGTCTGACGCTGCGGGAGGTCAGCCGTTTCAGCAATGGCCTGCAACAGCGTAACGGTCAGCAGTGTTGGGATCTGGAGGCTCTGGAGCAGCATATTTGCCAGGCGCTGTGCGATCTGGATGGGGAGAATATCCGGCTTGACGGTATTGGCGTTGACACCTGGGGCGTTGATTTCGTACTGCTGGATGCGCACGGCGAACGCGTCGGTCAGGCAGTTTCGTACCGAGATGCCCGCACCCAGGGGGTGATGGCGCAGGCGCAGCGTGAGTTCGGCGCTGATGAAATCTACCGGCGCACCGGCATACAGTATCTGCCGTTCAATACGTTGTACCAGTTGCGGGCGCTGAGCCAGCAACACCCCGAGCTGGTGGAGCGCGTCGCGCACCTGCTGCTGATCCCCGACTATCTACACTATCGTCTCACCGGTCAGCTTAATTGGGAATATACCAACGCCAGCACCACGCAACTGCTGAATATCGCCAGTGACGGCTGGGACGCCGAGCTGCTGGCCTGGGCCGGGGTGCCCGTCGAGTGGTTTGGCAAGCCGACGCCGCCGGGCAACCGCGTCGGTGACTGGCGTAGCCCAAGCGGTCGCCAGGTGCCGGTGATTGCCGTCGCCACCCATGACACCGCCAGCGCAGTATTGGCCACCCCGTTGCAGGATGCCGATGCCGCTTATTTGAGCTCTGGCACCTGGTCGTTGATGGGCATTGAAAGCCCATTGGCGATGGTGAATGACGCGGCGCTGGCGGCGAATATTACCAATGAAGGCGGCGCGACCGGCTACCGGGTGCTGAAAAACATCATGGGGCTGTGGTTGCTGCAACGTATTACCCGTGAACTGGCGCTGGACGATTTGCCGACGCTTATCGCGCAGGCGGCGCGGCAACCAGCGTGCCGTTGGCTGGTCAACCCCAACGATCCCCGCTTTATCAACCCGGTCAGCATGCGGCAAACCATTCAGGACAGTTGCCGTGAACGGGGCATGCCGGTGCCGGAAACGCCGGCACAGCTGGTGCGCTGCATTTTCGACAGCCTGGCGATGCTTTATCGACAGGTGGCGCAACAGTTGGCCGATCTGCATAGGCGACCGTTAAGCCGACTGCATATCGTCGGCGGCGGCAGCCAGAACGCGTTGCTGAACCAGCTTTGCGCCGATGCCACCGGTTTGGCGGTCAGCGCAGGTCCGATTGAAGCCTCCACGCTCGGCAACGTTGGCGCACAACTGATGGCACTGGGGGCCGTGGATGATATTGAGCATTTCCGCCAGGTGGTGGCCGCCAATTTTCCGTTGCAACATTTTACTCCTCACGACAACCCGGATTTTGCCGCCCACTGGCCGCAATTTCAGTCGCTGAGCCAATCCTCTAAGGAATTTTGCGTATGACGAGCCCGATTGAACAGGCCTGGGAACTGGCCAAACGACGCTTTGCCGACATTGGCGTGGATGTTGACGCCGCCCTGGACACGCTGGACCGGCTGCCGGTATCGATACACTGCTGGCAGGGCGATGACGTCGCCGGTTTTGAAAACCCGCAGGGGCTGTTAACCGGCGGTATCCAGGCCACCGGCAATTATCCTGGCAAAGCGCGCAACGCCGCAGAGCTGCGTGCCGATCTGGAGCAGGCGCTGGCGCTGATCCCCGGCCCGAATCGGCTGAATCTGCATGCCATTTATCTGGAGTCGGACACCCCGGTCCCACGCAATGAAATTGAGCCGCGCCATTTTACGCACTGGGTTGACTGGGCCAAACGGCACAATCTGGGGCTGGATTTCAATCCGTCCTGTTTCTCGCATCCGCTGAGCGCCAGTGGCTTTACGCTGTCCAGCGCCGATCCGCAGGTTCGCCGTTTCTGGATTGAACACTGCCAGGCCAGCCGCAGGGTTTCCGCCTATTTTGGCCAGCAGTTAGGCAGCGCATCGGTGATGAATATCTGGGTCCCGGACGGCATGAAAGACACGCCGGTCGATCGTCTGGCCCCGCGTCAGCGTCTGGTCAGCGCCCTGGATGAGGTGCTGGCGGAAAAGCTCGATCCGGCGCACCACATTGACGCCGTGGAAAGCAAGCTGTTTGGCATTGGCGCAGAAAGTTACACCGTCGGTTCCAATGAATTCTATCTCGGTTATGCCGCCAGTCGCCAAACCGCGCTATGCCTGGATGCGGGGCATTTCCATCCCACAGAGGTGATTTCCGACAAGATTTCCAGCGCCATGCTGTACGTGCCGCGACTGCTGCTGCACGTCAGCCGCCCGGTGCGCTGGGACAGCGATCATGTGGTGCTGCTGGATGATGAAACGCAGGCCATCGCCAGTGAGATCGTGCGTCATCAGTTGGCTGACCGGGTGCATATCGGGCTGGATTTCTTTGATGCCTCGATCAACCGTATCGCCGCCTGGGTGATTGGCACCCGCAATATGAAAAAAGCGCTGCTGCGGGCTCTGCTGGAGCCGACCGAAATGCTGCGCCAACGGGAACAGCAGGGGGATTACACCGCGCGTCTGGCATTGCTGGAAGAGCAAAAATCCCTGCCGTGGCAAGCGGTGTGGGAAACCTATTGCCAGCGACACGATGTACCGGCCGATGCCCGCTGGCTTGACACGGTGCGTGATTATGAACAACAGATTCTCAGCCAACGTTAAGGACTAGCGCAATGCAACGCATACTTTCTTCCTGGTTCGTCCAGGGTATGATTAAGGCCACCGGCGACATGTGGCTAAAAGGTTGGGATGAACGCAACGGCGGCAATATCAGCCTGCGCCTGACCGATGACGATGTGGCGCCGTACCGTGCCGATTTTGTCGCTGAACCGCGCTGTGAAGAGCTCAGCCAACCGGCGGCTGAACTGGCCGACTGCTGGTTCCTGGTGACCGGCTCCGGCAAGTTCTTCCGCAACGTGCCGTTGGCGCCGGAGGAAAGCCTGGTGCTGCTGCAGGTCAACCATAACGGCACGGCCTATCATATTCACTGGGGACTTTCGCAGGGCGGCTTGCCGACCTCTGAACTGGCGTCGCACTTTCAGTCGCACATTGTGCGTATGCAGCTCAGCAACGGTCAGGATCGGGTGATTATGCATTGTCATGCCACCAACCTGATCGCGCTCAGCTTTGTCGAAAAACTGGAAAGCGCCAGCTTTACCCGTCTGCTATGGGAGGGGAGCACCGAATGCCTGGTGGTGTTCCCGGACGGTATTGGCATAGTGCCATGGATGGTGCCGGGCACCGACGGCATTGGCGTGAAAACCGCCGAACAGATGCGCCATCACAGCCTGGTCTTGTGGCCGTTCCATGGCATTTTCGGCTGCGGGCCGACGCTGGATGAGGCGTTTGGCCTGATCGACACTGCCGAGAAGTCCGCCGAAATCATGGTGAAAGTGATTGCGATGGGGGGGAAGCGGCAAACCATCTCCACCGAGCAGTTTATCGCGCTGGCCGCGCGTTTTGGCGTTACGCCAATGAGCGCCGCGTTGGAGGTGCAATAATGCCGGCGCGTGGCCAGAGTGTGGTGCCGCAGTTCGCCCGGCGTCAGTACGGAGGAAACGGACAATGATACGCAAGGCTTTTGTCATGCAGGTAAACCCCGAGGCGCATGCCGAATATCAGCGGCGGCATGACCCGATCTGGCCGGAGTTGGCGCAGGTGCTGAAGGCCCATGGCGCGCACCATTATTCTATTTTTCTCGATGAAACGCGGCATTTGCTGTTTGGCGTGGTGGACATAGAATCGCAGGCGCAGTGGGATGCAGTGGCACAAACCGAGATTTGTCAGCGCTGGTGGCGATATATGAGCGAGCTGATGCCCAGCAACGTCGATTTCAGCCCGGTGACTACTTCGCTACGCGAGGTGTTTTATCTGAAGTAATCAGCAGGGGCGCGGTTGTCGCCCCTGCTGGCCTCATGTCGAGCTTAGCGCTGGCAGCCCATCAGTTCGGGCAGTACGCCGGGTTTTTGTTTCAGCGTGGCTTGCACGTCATCAGGCAGGCCGGCCCACAGGATCAGACCACTGCGTTTTTCAACCTCGTCAACCGTCACGCGAAACTGGCAGAAGTCAGCGCCGCGCGGCGTATTCTGGTCGAAGATAAACGCGGCGTAATGATTAACCTCCGGGCTGTTATTGATGAAAATCACTTTCCAGTAGCCGCTGGGGATGGTGTGGCTCTTGGTGGTTCCCGGCAGTTTTCCCATATCACGTTCGTACAGCGGCCCGGTCACGGTATAGACCGAGCTGATGTCGGCGCGTGCGATCAACTTGCGCTCCTGATCTTCCAGCGCGGCCCAGGAGCCCTGGTTAAGATCGGATTTTTGCGGCGTAATGTTGGACAGATAGTTCAGCGACTCCCAGTCCGACACGTTGGCCAGTGAGGCCAGCGGCGCCTGATGTCCCCGGTCCACCTGCAGCGCGGCGTTGGCGCCAGTGTAGTCGGCAGGTGCCAGCGTCTGTGCCGGATCCAGCGCCGGGTCGGTGCGCCAGGTGCGTGATTTGCCACTGGCCAGCGTATCTTTGGTGATGTGGTAGGCAACCCAATTGGCAAACTTGGTGTCGCCGTTGTTATTCAGCGTGTAGGCGTGGCGAACAATTGACAGGTTAGAATCGCCGCCGGTCGGGCAACCGACCGCACAATTGTCGATGGATTCCAGCGTGGCGGCACCGGCCTGGGTTGCCAGCAGCAAGGCGGAAAGGGCAATAATTCTGGACAAGCGCATAGTGATATCCTCAATAAGTTGGCAAAATACTGTACGTATATACAGTCATTTGAACTTATCGCAGTGATGCGGATACAACAATGCAGCGCCCTGGTTTCTTGAATGTGTCAGGGTTGATACATAGATAAATAAAATATCTAAAACAAAAACCGCCCCAGACGGGGCGGTGAGAATAAGGGGAATCCGGCGTTGCCTATCGAATGGGCCACTCGGTCACCCTGTGACAGTTAGCGCACCAGATGCAAGAAGTGCAGGTGTTTCTCGTACTGATCGAGGATATCGTGAATGATCTGCTCCTGTGTCCAGCCCATCACGTCGTAATCCTGGCCGCCTTCCTTCAGATGAACTTCGCCGCGGTAGTACTTATGCTCCTCGTCACGTTGTTCATCGTTCAACCCGGCCAGGGCAAAGGCCGGTTGAATGTAGGCACGCAGGCGCACTTCATAGACAAAGTTCAGATCCTCGCCCAGATCCACTTCAAAACGGATACGGTCGTCTTGCGAGTCGTCAATCGAGGAAACGGTACTCTGCTTGGCCAGCTCCGCTTCTACCAACGTCATTGCCGGTTGCACTACTTCACTGACAAAGCGTTTCACCTGAGAGCGTTTCGGGAAATAGGCAATATTGCGCAAACGACGCTGCCACGAGATCGGATTGCGGGCGGCGGTAGGCGCAATGGTGGTCATCATCTGACTGTCACGCTTGTAGGCGTCGACTCGCAGCGCCTTCAGCAGACCGTAAATAGACACCAGCAGAATGATTGAAAACGGCAGGGCGCTGGCGATGGTCACGGTTTGCAACGCGCTCAGGCCGCCGGCAAGCAGCAGGGCTATAGCCACCACGCCCATCAACCCGGCCCAGAAGATACGCTGCCAGATTGGCGTTTGGTCATTGCCGCCGGAGGCCAGCGTATCGACCACCATCGCACCCGAGTCGGCAGAGGTAACAAAGAACACCACCACCATCGCCATGGCGATAAACGACAGGATATTGGAGAACGGGAAGTGCTCGAGGAAGTTGAACAGCGCCAGCGAAACGTCGTTCTGCACCGTGCTGGCCAGATCGCGAGCGCCTTCATCCATAATCAGATGAATGGCGCTGTTACCGAAGAAGGTCATCCACAGCAGCGTGAAGCCGGCAGGAACAAACAGCACGCCGGTGACGAATTCGCGGATGGTGCGGCCGCGGGAAACGCGCGCGATAAACATGCCGACGAATGGCGACCACGACAGCCACCAGCCCCAGTACAGCAGCGTCCAGCCCCCCAGCCAGTTGCTGGATTTAGGCTCATAGGCGTATAGGTTGAAGGTTTTGCTGACGATTTCAGACAGATAACCGCCGGTGTTTTCCACAAAGGATTTCAGCAGCAGCACCGTTGGACCGAGCACCCCGACCATCACCAGCAGCAGCACCGCCAGACCAAGGTTCAGTTCGGACAGAATGCGAATGCCTTTGTCCAGCCCGGATACCACCGACAGCGTGGCCAACGCGGTGATCACCACGATCAGTACCACCTGCACCGTTTCGTTTATCGGCAAGCCGAACAGGTGATTCAGCCCGGCATTAACCTGCAAGACGCCATAGCCCAGCGAGGTCGCGACGCCAAACACGGTACCGATAACCGCAAAGATGTCGACCGCATGGCCAATCGGCCCATAGATGCGATCGCCGATAATCGGATATAGCGCCGAACGCAGCGTCAGCGGCAGGCCGTGACGGTAACTGAAGAACGCCAGGATCAGTGCCACGATGGCATAAATCGCCCAGGCATGCAGGCCCCAGTGGAAGAAGGTCAGGCGCATGGCCTGTTTAGCCGCTTCCACTGTTTCCGGCGTGCCGACCGGCGGCGAAAGATAGTGCATCACCGGCTCGGCGACGCCAAAGAACATCAGGCCGATGCCCATGCCGGCAGAAAACAGCATCGCAAACCACGACACGTAGCTGAAGTCAGGTTGGGCGTGATCCGGCCCGAGTTTGATATTGCCGTAACGTGACAAACCTAAAAAGGTGACGCTCAGCAGAATCAGCGCCACCGCCAAAATATAGAACCAACTGGCGTTGGTGAAAATACCCTGTTGCAACGCTTTGAATTTGCGATCTGCCAATTCGGGATAAAAGGCCGCAAACGCCACCAGGACAAAAATCAAGATGGCGGAAATATAAAATACCGGAGGATTGATATGGCTACGACGTGCCACGTTTTCAGTGTCGTTTTGGCTCATAGAATACCTTTTAGCTAGTCCGTTAGGGAGTTAGGCTAATCGTTTTAACAACTCCATAAAAACGGGCGCAGCAACGCCCGAAACAGTGTGCGAGGCAGTATACCTTAAAAGGGCGCCATTTTTCAGGCTTCTGGTTAAAACGGCTATTATTGCTAATGCCTTTAGAACTTTTGACTATATGAAAAGCACGCTGCCAGACGGCACGATAACGCCGGTGCTCTCGGTGACACCGGCGTCAGCAGCCACGTATTAAGCGTAGCAGGAAAGTGGTTTAGAAGCGCCAAAAGGCGCGCGAACACAAAATCAGGATTGGGTAAATTTCCAGACGGCCAAACAGCATGGCGGCACACATCAGCCACTTGGCCGAATCGCTCAGGGTGCCAAAACCGGCGGCGGTCTCACCAAAGCCCAACCCCATGTTGTTGATGCAGGCGGCGACGGTAGCGAACGACGTCATGATGTCGTATCCCATCAGGTTCAGCGCCCAAATAAAGAAGCAACTGAATAAGACGTACAGGAAAAAGAAGCTCCACACCGAGCGTAGCACCCGATCGTGGATCGGGGCGTTACCCACTTTGATGGTGAAGATGGCGTTCGGGTGCACCAGTTGATTGACTTCGTGGCGGCTCTGCTTGTACATGATCAAAAAGCGCAACGCCTTGATGCCGCCGCAGGTTGAGCCGACGCAGCCGCCAAAGAAGCTGGCTGCCAGCAATAGCATGATGGTATGCGAGGGCATCTGTGCGTAGTCGGCGGTGGCCAGGCCGTTATCGGTCATCATTGAACTGGTGAGGAAGAAACCGTGAACAAAGGCGTCTTTCGCGCCGTACATGTCAGCACGGTAAAGCTCAACCACTACAATTGCGACGACGATCGACAGGATCAGCAAAAAGAAGCGCAGTTCGGGGTTGCGATAGAGCGGTTTGAAGCTGCGCCTGCCGACGGCAACGAAATACAGCGTAAAGTTGACCGCCGCCAGGATGGAAAAAATCCCGCCGACCATTTCCACCGCCGAACTGTCGAAATAGCCGAGGCTTTCATTGCGGGTCGAAAAACCGCCGAGCGAAACGGTGGAGAGCCCGTGACACAGCGCGTCAAACCACGGCATGCCGGCCACGCGAAACGCCACGGTGCATAGCAGGCCCAACGCCAGATAAATCAGCCACAGGTTTTTGGAGGTATCGGCCAGGCGCGGCGTCAGCCGCTCTTCCTTGAACGGGCCGGGCATTTCCGACTGGTACAGTTTGGCGCCACCGATACCCAGCAGCGGCAGCACCGCCACCGCCAGTACGATAACCCCCAAACCACCGATAAAATTAAGCTGGGAACGGTAATAGAGCACCGATTTAGGCACGCCGGAAACGTCGTTCAACACCGATGCGCCAGTGGTTGTGATACCTGAAACGCCCTCGAACACCGCGTCGACCAGGCTGATATTGAGGCTATCATCCAGCCATAACGGCATGGCGCTGATTAAAGAAAATAGGAACCAAAACAAAACGATAATTAGAAAACCGTCCTGGGTGCGCAGCTGTACCCTGGACTGCCGGCTACTGAACCAGCCCAGTCCTCCGAGCGCACCAACGATCACCAGCGTGTAAAAGAAGGAAAAAACGCTTTTTTCCTTGTACAGCAGTGCCATCAGCAACGGTGGAATCATGGAAAGACTGTAGAGAACAACCAAAAAACTACACAGGTGGACAACGATAAGAATTTGTTTTGTTTTAACCATGCTTGCGCCCAAGCCGCCGTTGGCAATACGTCCAGTTAGTCAGACAATGCGTAAAGAATAAAGCGGGCAATATAAAAATTTCGTAAAAATTGATCATGCCCGCCAGCATTGGCCCGTTTTTTGACGCTTATTCCAGCAAGGCATTCACCGTATGGCGTACATAGTGCGTCATTTGCGCCAGGTCGTCGGCCGAAACCGGGCCGCCACCGGCTTTAACCACCTGCTGTTCTATTTGGCAAATTTCCTGCTCAACCTTGTTGGCGATCTGAACCTTGACGATTTTATCCACCGATGACAGCAAAACCTTGAGCACCATTTTCAACGCCATGGTTTCGCAAAATGAATCATAGTGATGGGCCGCAGGGGGTGCGACCGGCGGCACATCCGCACGCGGGGCCATAGCCTTTAAATTGTCTACATTTTCAATAATAAGATCCATGTCTCTTATTAGTTCATCAAAATCTTTAGACACTGACTTATTTCCCTTTGCAATGCGCAAAATAGACAACGCCTGCCGCAGGGCGCGAAGCCGAGCGGAAAAGCAGGACGAATTTCGACCGTGACGTTCAGCGAATGAATGGCAGGGTGGCCGCATTTTAGCGCCGGTGTGACGCCGCAACAAGATCGGGCCGGTGGCTGTCCGGCCCCAGGGAAGAGTAGTACGGTGAATGTTCAGCTTTTCAGCTTGGCGGTCAGACTGGCGACGTATTCACCCTGATAGCGCGCGATGTTGAGTTCTTCTTGGCTGGGCTGGCGCGAGCCATCGGCACCGGCAATGGTGGTGGCGCCATAGGGCGTGCCGCCACGGGTTTTTGAAACGTCAAACAGCTCCGGCGTTTTGTAACCGATAGGTACGATGATCATGCCGTGGTGCGCCAGCGTGGTCCAGGTCGACGAAATGGTGTGCTCCTGACCGCCGCCGGTGCCGGTGGAGGAAAATACGCTGGCAATTTTGCCGTGCAGTGCACCGGACGCCCACAGCCCGCCGGTCTGATCGAAGAAGGTGCGCATCTGGCCGGACATATTGCCAAAGCGGGTTGGCGTGCCGATGATGATCGCATCGTACTCTGCCAGCTCTTGCGGGCTGGCAACCGGCGCCGGCTGATCGGTTTTGCCGCCGGCGTTGGCAAAGGCCTCGGCCGGCATGGTTTCCGCTACCCGTTTCACGCTAACCTCAATGCCGCTGACTTTGCCGGCTCCCTCGGCAACCGCCTGTGCCAGCGTTTCAATATGCCCGTACATCGAGTAGTAAAGCACCAATAGTTTCGCCATCTTGCTTCTCCTGCGTTGCTGAATAAAACCCCATCGCTAAGCATAGAAGCTAACCGGCAAGTTGGCGCGTGCGGCGTTAACGGATACCGGCCAGCGCCAGCAATCCGCCAAAGGCAATCAACAGACTGCCGAACAGCCGGTCGATGCCGCTGCGCAAACGCAGGAACTGCGCATTGATACGCGGCGTTGAAAACAGCAGCGCGACCAAACTGAACCAGATGATATGCGCAATGGCAATAAACAGACCGTAGGCGATCTGAATACCGAGCGAGGTATGCGGGTTGACCACCTGCATAAACAGACTGACGATAAAGATGGTGGTTTTGGGATTCAGCAGATTGGTCAGAAACCTGTTTTAAGTGCGTTAAAATCACCGATGGCGTTAGCGGCGCGCTCGGCATTCGCCGACGGGGTAGCGGCCTGTCGCAGCATGCCTACGCCCAGATAGATCAGATAGGCAGCGCCGATGATTTTCAGCAGGTTAAACAACCACAGCGACTGCTGTATCAGCACCCCAACGCCAATCAGCGTATAGCCGACATGGATCAACACACCGGAACCGATGCCAATGGCGGTAAGGATCCCACTGCGCCGGGAGTTCAACAAACTGTTGCGCGATACCATGGCGAAGTCCGGTCCCGGACTGATGACGGCGAGTAAGGTAATGGTGACGACGGCGATAAATTCGGTCATAGTTGCCCTGCTTGATGAAGCGTAAGAGAAGGCGGATTGTGGCGGAAAGGGAGTCGCGGGACAAACGATGAAAACTGACGATATCAGTGAGAAAATATCACCTAAAATCGGCCGGCAGATTTCGTTGGGCGGGCTACGCTGTTTTGCGGCCGCCGCCCGGCTGGAAAGTTTTACCCAGGCGGCGAGCTCGCTGAATCTGACGCATGGCGCAGTCAGCCGGGCAGTGCGCGCATTGGAGGATGAGCTGGGGCTGGCGTTATTTGAACGGCGTCATCGGCGGGTATATCTCACCGCCGCCGGCAGCACGTTGCTCCACGCCACTCAGCAGGCGTTTGGCATTCTTGAGCACGCGGTGCAGGGGCTCTATCGCCAGGCGCAGCAGGCTCCGATCGTACTGTCCTGCGAGCCGACCCTGTTAATGCGCTGGTTGATCCCACGTCTGCCGTCGTTCCAGCAGGCGCACCCGGAAATCAACGTGCAACTGGTAGCGGGTGGCGGGCCGGTGGTGTTTCACGATGGCATTACGCTGGCGATTCGCCGCAATGACTTTGCCTGGGAGCGCCATATTTACAGTTGCGTGCTGTTTGCCGAGAAGGTCGGCCCGGTCTGTAAACCGGAAGCACTCGCGCGTTTTGTCGAGGGCAGTGGCAGCGATCTCCGCCTGCGCCGCGATGCGGTGCTACTGCACAGCGCGACGCGACCGACGGCGTGGGACGACTGGGCGCAAGCGCAGGGGATGACGCTCGACGGGCTGGCGCAACAGCGTTTTGATCACTTCTATTTCAGCCTGCAGGCCGCGTCCGCCGGGCTCGGCATCGGCATCGGTCCATGGCGGCAGGTGCGCGACGATATTCACGCCGGCATGCTGGTGGCGCCGTTTGGCTTTCAGCAGGACGGCAGCAGTTACTGTCTGTTGACGCCGCAACCCATCGCGCCCGGCAGCGCCGTCGAACAGTTGCAGCGTTGGCTGCAACAGCAATAACCTCTACGCTAGCCGAGTCGTCATCGGTAACGGCATTATTTTGGGTATACACTGAAGGGATGTGCAACAGCTGGAGCAACCCCGATGGATCAGTGTCGTGGTATCAAGCGGATTTTATTGGCAAGCGGCGCCATAAAGCACGTTGTGGTCGAGGATCGACTTGGCAATCAGCGCGTTTTTGCCGCCAAGGATTATATTTCGGAAGGCATTCAGCCGCCGCTGGAGGAACAGCCGGAACAGCGGGCCGACAATGACGACTAAAACGTCACGTTGCGGATAAACCGTAGCGGTTCGCTGCCGCGGTTGGCATAGGCATAGTGTTGATCGCTGTTGAACACGTGGGTCTGGCCGGCGCTCAGGGTCAACGTCTGTTGCGTCAGGATCAGCGTCATGCTGCCGCTGACCACGTAAATGATTTCGTGCCAGCCTTGCGCATCCGGTAGCGAGTCGTAGTGCTCGCCGGGCATCAGCGTCCATTGCCACAGCTCCACGCGCTGCCGGGCCGGTACGCTGGCAGCAAGAATGGCCTGACTCTGCGGTTGGTTGCCTTGCCAGGCCAATTCGCCAATCAGGTGATTGCCGCGCGCGTCAGGTGCCTGAATCAAATCGGTAAATGATACTTCAAGCGCTGCCGCCAGTTTGTCCAGCACGGCCAGACTGACGTTGCGATCGCCGGCCTCGATCCCCGCCAGCATCCGCCGGCTAACGCCAGAGAGCCCGGCCAGCGCCATCTGACTCAGGCCCGCCTGTTGGCGGTATCCCCGCACATTGCTGCTGAGGTATTGCAGCACCCGCAGCGCGTCGGGCTTTCCATTGTGCATTATATTGCTCATTGTCTGTTGATGCCTCATACTGGCAGGATCTGTGCATTATATTGCACTCTGCATGAAGGGCAAGTCGGTGTCATCGGTCAAAAAATCCTTTTTCTCTCGCCTGTTTCTGAAGATAAAACCTCAGGAGGCGATACTTATTTTTATCACCATGATTTGGGGCGGCACCTTTTTGGCGGTGCATCACGCGATGATGGTCAGCGGCCCGTTTTTCTTTGTCGGGCTGCGATTTGGCACCGCCACCTTGGCGCTGGCGCTGTTTTCGCTGGGTAGCCTGCGCGGCCTGACCTGGTACGAATTCAAGGCTGGCGCGTTTATTGGTCTTTCCATCATGTTTGGCTATGGTTTGCAAACCGTTGGGTTACAGACCATCAGTAGCAGTCAGTCCGCTTTCATCACCGCGATGTACGTGCCGATCGTACCATTGCTGCAATGGCTGGTGCTGGGGCGCTTTCCCGGCATCATGTCGTGGCTTGGCGTACTGCTGGCGTTTACCGGCCTGATGCTGATGGCCGGGCCTGGCAGTAATGAAATGACGCTGTCCCTGGGCGAGATCCTGACGCTGGTCAGCACGCTGGCGATCGCGGCCGAAATCATCCTGATTGGCGCCTACGCCGGTAAGGTAAACGTCAAACGCGTCACCCTGGTGCAGTTGGCTACCGCGTCGCTGCTGTCGTTTTTGATGATGGCGCCCACCGGGGAGTCCATACCGGCGTATTCCAATTATCTGCTGTACAGCGCGGTTGGGCTGGGCATCGCCAGCGCGTTGATCCAGGTTACCATGAACTGGGCCCAGCGTAGCGTGTCGCCGACGCGTGCCACGGTGATTTATGCCGGCGAGCCGGTATGGGCAGGGATTGTCGGGCGCATGGCCGGTGAGCGTTTACCGGGCATTGCGCTGCTCGGCGGTGCGTTGATCGTTATTGGGGTGATCGTCAGCGAACTGCGCATTCGGCGCAGGGCCAAGCCGGATACGCTCACCGAGGGCTAAGCGTCGAAGTGAGGCGAGCAGGGGATGTCTGACATCCCCTGAACCCGCATCAGGCGCGTTTTTTGTTGCGCGCCAGCCCGTAGCCGATGCCCAGCACCACGAACCACAGCGGCGTTACCATCAGTGCCTGGCGGGTGTCGCTCTGCAAGGTCAGCAAGACCAGTACAAAGGCGAAGAACGCCATGCATACCCAGCACATCAGTTTACCGGCCGGCATTTTATAGACCGATTTCTGATGCAGTTCCGGGCGTCGCTTACGGTAAACCAGGTATGAGCACAGAATGATGCTCCAGACGAACATGAACAGGATCGCCGATACGGTGGTTACCAGCGTGAATACCGTCACTACGTTCGGGATCAGATAAATCAGCACCACGCCACTCAGCAGGCAAATGCAGGAAAACGTCAGACCGTTGGCCGGCACCGCGCGTTTGGACAGTTTGGCGAAGGGCTGAGGTGCGTCACCCTGTTGTGCCAGGCCGTACAGCATGCGGCTGGTAGAAAACACGCCGCTGTTGGCAGATGAGGCAGCAGAGGTCAGCACCACGAAATTGATCACGCTGGCCGCCGCAGGTAGGCCAATCAGCACGAACAGTTCAACGAACGGGCTCTTGTCCGCCACCACCGAGTTCCACGGCGTTACCGACATGATAACGATCAGCGAACATACATAAAACATGATGATGCGCAGTGGAATGGCATTGATGGCGCGTGGCAGTACTTTTTCCGGATTTTTGGTTTCAGCTGCCGTGGTGCCCACCAGTTCGATGCCGACAAAGGCGAAAACCGCGATCTGAAAACCGGCGAAGAAGCCGCTGATGCCTTTAGGGAACATGCCGCCGTCGTTCCACAGATGGGAGAACGAGGCCACCGTACCGCTCGGAGAAGGGTAATGGATGGCAATCATCACCAGACCGGCAACGATCAGGCCGACTATCGCGACGATTTTAATCATGGCGAACCAGAATTCCATTTCACCAAACATTTTCACCGTGGCCAGGTTGAGACTGAGCAACAACAGGACGCACAGCAGCGAAGCGACCCATTGCGAAAGCTCGGGGAACCAGAACTGGGCGTAGGCGGTGATCGCCACCACGTCGGCAATGCCGGTGACGACCCAGCAGAACCAGTAGGTCCAACCGGTGAAGAACCCGGCCCATGGGCCGAGCAGATCGGCGGCGAAGTCGCTAAAGGATTTGTACTGTAAGTTCGACAGCAGCAATTCGCCCATCGCGCGCATAACAAAAAACAGCATAAAGCCGATGATCATATAGACAAAAATGATCGAAGGCCCAGCCAGACTGATGGTTTTCCCTGAGCCCATAAACAGACCGGTGCCGATAGCGCCGCCGATGGCGATCAGTTGTATATGGCGGTTGGAAAGGTTTCTTCGAAGGCTATCTTCTGATGCAGCGTTGTCGCTGTCGGTATTTTTAGCGTGATCGACCATCTGATGATGTCCTGTTTTTACCTGTCATGAATGGAATTACCAGCTCTGTTGTGGCTGTTTTTTATACGTTTAGCCCGGCGGTGCCGGCTTTTTAAGATAGTGCAATATTTTCATCAGCGCATAATCTCAGCGTACGTCGAAACGCATGTGCTGATGACGCCAGCCAGGCTGGGCGGGCGTTCAGGGGGCGCAAGGTTACTCCTGGTTACCGCAAATTAACAGTCCCTGGCGAGGCTATCTCTTTGATAATAAAACGGCTTAAAAAATCGCATGAGAAAAACTAATGTGGGGTGATGTAAGCCATATCGCCGACAGCGTTGCCGCCGATGGTTATCGATGGGAGAGCGAAAAACGACGGCGGGCGGTAAGTTGCGCAGCGGCTGCGCTGCGCGTCGCCGGCCAGGTGACAGCAAAATCATTTGCTTAGGTTTTTCAGCCTGCGCTGGCGGAGGCTTTGCCGTTGCTGATATATGCCCTGAAAATTAATCATGCGTCTGCCGCAACGGCAGAATGGCTAAGCCCATTTGGCGCGTTAGCCACGCCTCGACTGGCAAAACTCATGCCGCACGGCGGCAACTGACCTGCAAAACAGATCATGGAAATCATGCGACTCAATGCGTCGCGCATGGACGTTGCTGCATCTGCAGGCGTTGCGGGCTACGCAGAGTGCCATTCGCTAGTCCATACTTAATGACATTGGTTTGTCACGTCAGGGGCGTAACCTGAACGCAAATACGCCTTTCCCATCACTACATGGAGTATAACGATGTCCAATAGCACTACGCTCAAGCTGAAAGATGGCACTCTGCTTTATTACAAAGATTGGGGCGAGGGCCAACCGGTAGTGTTCAGTCACGGCTGGCCGCTGTCCGGGGACGCTTTTGAAGATCAAATGCTGTTCCTCGCGTCACACGGCTATCGAGTGATTGCGCACGACCGTCGCGGGCATGGACGTTCTTCACAGCCGTGGGATGGCCATAACATGGACCAGTATGCCGACGATCTGGCAGAGTTGACGGCGGCGCTGGATTTACAGAATGCGGTGCATGTCGGCCATTCCACCGGCGGCGGTGAAGTGGCACGCTACATTGCCCGTCACGGTACCGAACGGGTGGCCAAGGCGGTGCTGATTGGCGCCGTGCCGCCGATTATGCTGAAAACCGATTTTAACCCGAACGGTTTGCCGTTGTCGGTATTTGATGGCATTCGTGACGGCGTGGTTAACGACCGGTCGCAATTCTTCAAGGATCTTTCCGAGACCTTCTACGGTTTCAATCGCCCGAACTCACAGCCATCGCAAGGGATGCGTGACAGCTTCTGGTTGCAGGGCATGCAGGGTTCCATCAAGGCGCTGTATGATTGTGTTGCAGCATTTTCCGCCACCGATCAGCGGGAGGATTTGCAGCGCATGACCATTCCTACCCTGGTGATTTATGGTGATGACGATCAGATAGTACCGCCGATCTCCTCCAGCCAGGCCGCGTTGAAACTGTTACCGAACGCGCAGGAAAAGGTCTATCCCGGCGCATCGCATGGCTTGTGCAGCACCCACAAGGCGCAGATTAACCAGGATCTGCTGGACTTCATCCAACGCTGAAACATCTCGCCAGAAACAGAAGCCTGCCGGCTTCTGTTCTTTGGCATGCGTAACGGACCGCTAGCGTTTTTGCCGTTGTTCCGCTTCGCCGGCCTCTGCCGCTTCATCTGCCCTGGCTGCGGTATAGCCCGCCAGATGCCCGACCACGTTGGCATAAATGCTGATGATAATCACCCACAGGACGCTGTTCTTCCACCAGATGACGGACGGTATCGCCAAAATGATCCATAAAAACGACATCGCCAAATGTGCTTTCTTGATAACGGCAGGCGTCAGTTTCATCGCTCAAGCTTCCTTATAGTGGGGAAATGGTAAGCATAGCGGGCCCACCTTGTTCTGTGGCTTTCGGGGATTGTCGGGATGATAACCAGGCTGTTTTTGTTGATTTATTGTTAAATACTTTCAAGCGGTTATTTAGAATCGCTGGCCGATCACAAAAAACGCCTAACAGATTCCTCCTTATCATCGCAGAGCAGTAAGCTAGGCTCAGTAGAGCGACTCAATAAGGGGCGGAATATGTACAAGACAATATTAGTGCCAGTAGATATTGATGAAGAAAAACTGACGGAAAACGCGCTTAAACACGTGGAGTATCTGGCAAAAGCCTCTGGCGCCAAGGTGCATTTCTTCCATGCGTTGCCGGATGCGTCCGCTTTTGTTACCGCTTATTCGTTCGGCATCAAAGAGTTTGAAAATCAGGCTGAAACACAGGCCATTGATAAGCTAAAGAAAATAATCTCCGAAATGGATATTCCCCTGGAGCGGCTCGCCTACACCATCAGTTTTGGCTCACCGCGTGACGAAGTGTTGCAACTGGCCGAAGAGATAGATGCCGATCTGATCGTCATCGGCTCTCGCCGGCCCAGCGTAAAAACCTACCTGCTTGGTTCGAACGCCGCCGCCATCGTGCGACACGCGAAAACCTCGGTGATGGTGATCCGCTAACTGCCAACCCAGGCCGGCGATTGCCGGCCTGGAACCGGCTGAGGCAATGCCGGCAGTGGTTCAAAAATGCTACACTCAGGCATAATGTCCTATGAACAGGCGAAAGAAGGATGACCAACGCGCTGATTACCTTGGGAATATGCCTGTTGTTAATGCCATTACTGCTGTGGCTGATTGGCAAAGCGTTAGCAACGGCGAAAAACAAGCCACACGAAGAAGATAAAACCAGGCCGAAAACCGGCATGCCGCACGGTGACGACGAATAGCGACCAGGCGTGGATTACCACTGTGGCCAATAATAGGTTTTTTCGTGCCAGCCTTTGCCGTACATGCAGGCGGCGATAGTTGCCGTGCGGGCATCCTGGTTGCGATCGCTTTGCACCGTACGCAACGACGGTCGCGGCTCGTAGCGATAGCCGTTCGGGCAGGTTTTCTTGTTTTTTTCGCAGGTGACGTATTTATCGCCGTAATCAAATTCGATATCCCGCACCACATCCGGCGGAAAGCGATCGAAGCCACGTGCTTCGCATGCTGCGTAGTCGGCCTGGCGGGCGACATCATTGGCACCGGGCCGTTCCCATCGGCTACAGCCGGTTAATGTGGCAATTGGCAATATAATTAACAGTCCGTAGGTTTTCATTGCGTCCCTATTTATTCACTTTTCCATGATTGGCGCTCGGATTAATCCTATCCAGAGCGGCGAGGATTCTAACCAAGTTGTGGTTAAAATAAAAGTGAGAATGGTTCTTGTTTGCATCCCGTTAAGGGTAGCGCGACGTCGCCATCACCTATACTCAAGTTTTAGCCTCGGCGAGGGCAATTATGCGGCGGTGGGGAATGGGTATTCTGATCATACTGGTCATGGCGGGCAGTGCGCCGTGGTGGCTGCGGCAATTGCCGCCAGGTTATCACCCGTTTTCGCCGCTGTCGGTCAACGATCCGCCGACGTTTATTACGCGCCTGAAGCTGCAACGGCTGGCGGACGATCCGCAGGCGTGCAGATCGGCGTTGGTACAGGCGCGGGATGCCGGCTACGTGGCGTTTCGCCAGGTCGCCGATGTCGCTGGTGACTGTCCGCTTGCGGCACCGATACGCGTACAGGGCTTTGGCCAGGTCAAGCTCAGCTCAAGCTTTCTGGCCAGTTGCCCACTGGCGTTGAGCAGCACCATGTTTGTTACCCAGGTCGCCGCACCGCTGGCGCAACGGCAATTAGGGACTCGCCTGACGCGCATCGATCATCTTGGCAGTTATGCCTGCCGCAATATTTATCATCGTCCAACTGGGCGTCTGAGTGAACATGCAACGGCAGATGCCTGGGATGTTTCCGGGTTTCACATGGCGAATGGCCAACGGCTGAGAATAGAAAAACAGTGGTCGAAACCCACCGACAACGGCATATATTTACGCAAGGTGTTCAATGACGGGTGCGGTTTTTTTGGCAATGCGCTCGGGCCGGAATATAACGCTGCGCATGCCAATCATTTTCATTTCGCAATGCGCGGTTTCGGTAGTTGCGGATAAATAAGCCTAAACTTACCCAAGTCTGAGAATAATCTTAAGTTGTGACTATCGGTGCCGCGAGCGTTATTTCCCGCGTTCCCAACGCTTATTTTTGGCAGCTTGCTTGCGCAGTGAGAAGCGCTATTTGTGCTCTGACCGGGCGCAATAAGCGGGCAGGCCATGCCATCAGCGCGTGGGAACTAGTCCTATTTTTCATCACTTGTCGCTTTCAACTGGGGTGGCAGGCGTTTATCTTGCTATTATCAGGGCTTGTTTTTTCGAGGAGTTCAGGATGAAGCACTACGCAGCGTTACTTATTACCACCGTGCTGTTATCAGGCTGTGCCACGCAGGCCGTTCCGCCACAACAGGCAAAATCAGCGCCGCCGAGCCGCCTGATGCTTTATCAAAATCTGCCGACGACCCCTTATGCCACGATAATCATCGTGCGTGACAGTGGCATGCTGGCCGGCTCGTGCCGCACCGGGGTTTATTTGAACGGTGAATTTGCCGCGTCGTTGGCCAGCAAGGAAAAAGCCGAGTTTCGCGTGCCGGTAGGCAATAATACGCTGGGTATTGGCCAGGACATGATAGAAAACGATCTGTGCATCTGGCGTGATACCAACGGCCAGCAGCCGATGACTCTGCGAGCGGGCGAAGTACGCTATTTCCGCATTGGTGGCGATATGCGGCGTGGTTTTATTTTGCAGCCAGGGCGCGCATAGCCCATTGCAGCGAGATAAGAAACAGGCCCGCATTGCGATTGCGGGCCTGGCAAGCCGTCAGCGGAAAACGGCCAGAATTATTGGCGATAAGCATGCTTAATCTGTAACAGGCTGTTCTTGAACACTTCCGCTTGCGCAGGATCTTCAATCTGCGCAATAAACCGCTCCAGATTGATAATGACTTTCCCGGCATCCGCCTGGCCGATCGATTTGAGGATCAGCGTCAGGGTGGCTTTCAGGCAGGCGACTTCCGTTGCCAGCGTCTGTGGATCTGCGGACGTAGTGAAATCAACGTTGCTCATTTTATCTCCTGATTTTGAGGCCGTAGCCGAATAAACGCGGTTTAATGCACTCCAACTGCGATCCAATTCACTTTGGCGCGCGGCAGTGCAGTTTTCTGGGCGCGGAGTATAGCATAGCACCGCGCGGTCACGTGTAACGTTCGACCGAGAGTTTTCTTTATATCGCGCCGCAGGCTGCCAGTGACGGTTAATCTGCAACAAAAATTATCTTTGTGGCGCGATGCCGTTTAATGAATAGTTATCGACATGCAGCGACACACAATATTGTGCATAGATATTTCCAAATGGTTAATAGGTATTCGATGCGCATGTTATTGAATGTAATCACAGCCTATTTATAAATACAAATTCGCCGGTTTTGCCGATTTATGCGGTATGATTGCTTTACGGCTAGACGTCTCTTTGTCTGCGATTGCACTTATCTGCAGCAAAACGGCTAAATCGGCTGAACCACCAAGAAAATAGGTAAAATTAGGCCTGCTCCGCAAAGTTATTCGGACGTACGTATTAATCTGTATTCATTCTTTGCTGAAAAACAAGTAATATCGGGTGCGATTACAGAGGCTGATTGCGTACTCCCCTTTTTTTGGAGATTTTTCCTTGATTAGCGTTCTTCTTGTTGATGACCACGAACTGGTGCGCGCAGGGATACGACGCATTCTTGAAGATATCAAAGGCATAAAAGTTGTCGGTGAGGCCCAGTGCGGTGAAGATGCCGTGAAATGGTGCCGCGGCAACGCGGTAGATGTCGTGCTGATGGACATGAACATGCCGGGTATCGGGGGGCTGGAAGCCACGCGAAAAATTGTGCGTTACGTACCCGACATCAAGGTCATCATGTTGACCATCCATACCGAGAACCCATTGCCGGCCAAGGTGATGCAGGCGGGAGCCGCCGGTTACCTGAGCAAAGGTGCGGCGCCGCAGGATGTGGTAAATGCCATTCGTTCGGTACATGCCGGTCAACGTTATATTGCCTCGGACATTGCGCAACAGATGGCGCTTAGCCAGTTGGAACCGCAGACAGAAACGCCGTTCAATTGTTTATCTGAGCGCGAGCTGCAAATTATGTTGATGATTACCAAAGGGAAAAAGGTAAACGAGATTTCAGAACAGTTGAATCTCAGCCCCAAGACGGTAAACAGCTACCGCTACCGCATGTTCAGCAAACTGAACATCAGCGGTGACGTAGAGTTGACCCATTTGGCCATCCGACATGGATTGTTTAATGCGGAGACTTTGTTAAGCGGTGAGTGAGCGTTTCGATGCGAAGGCATTCCTTAAAACCGTAACCAGCCAGCCCGGCGTCTATCGCATGTATGATGCCACTGGCACGGTTATTTATGTCGGTAAAGCCAAAGACCTGAAAAAACGTCTTGCGAGTTACTTTCGCCTGCAGGTCGGCAGCCGTAAAACGGAAACCCTGGTTAAAAATATCGCGCAAATAGACGTTACTGTTACACATACCGAAACAGAAGCGCTATTGCTGGAACATAATTACATTAAATTATATCAGCCACGATATAATGTTCTTTTGCGTGACGATAAATCTTATCCGCTGATTTTTCTCAGCGGTGACACGCATCCACGGTTGGCTATCCATCGTGGCGCCAAACACGCCAAAGGTGAATATTTCGGGCCATTCCCGAACTCCTATGCGGTGCGTGAAACGTTGGCGCTGCTGCAAAAGCTGTTCCCGATTCGCCAATGCGAAAACAGCGTCTACCGCAATCGCTCGCGCCCCTGCCTACAGTATCAGATTGGCCGTTGCCTGGGGCCATGCGTAGCCGGCCTGGTGAGTGAAGACGAATACCAGCGGCAGGTCGAATACGTCCGGCTGTTTCTGGCCGGCAAAGATCAGCAGGTTCTGCATCAGTTGATCGAGCGGATGGAAAGCGCCAGCAAGGAACTGAACTTTGAAGAGGCCGCGCGGGTGCGCGATCAGATCCAGGCGGTGCGGCGCGTAACTGAACGGCAGTTCGTCTCCGGCAACGGTGACGATCTGGATGTGATCGGCGTGTCGTTTAAATCCGCTATGGCCTGCCTGCACGTACTGTTTATTCGTCAGGGCAAGGTGCTTGGCAGCCGCAGCTATTTCCCGAAAGTGCCGAGTGGCACCGATATCGCGGAAGTGGTGCAAACCTTCGTCGGGCAGTTTTATTTGCAGGGTAGCCAGGCGCGAACGCTGCCTGGCGAGATCCTGCTGGACTTCACGCTGCCGGAAAAAACGCTGTTGGCGGAGTCGTTATCTGAACTGGCGGGGCGCAAGATTGCCATTCAAAGTAAACCCCGCGGCGATCGCGCGCGTTACCTGAAACTGGCGCGCACCAATGCCGCTACGGCGTTGTCTACCAAACTGGCGCAACAGTCGACCATCCATCAACGCATGGCAGAATTGGCGAAAACGCTCCATCTGGCCGAAATTAATCGCATGGAATGCTTTGATATCAGCCATACTATGGGCGAACAAACCATCGCTTCCTGCGTGGTGTTCGATGGCAACGGTCCGCAGCGCTCAGAGTACCGCCGCTATAATATTACCGGCATCACGCCGGGCGATGATTACGCAGCGATGGCGCAGGTGCTGCGTCGCCGTTACGGTAAGGCGCTGGAAGAGAACAAAATCCCGGACGTGATCTTCATTGACGGCGGCAAGGGCCAGCTCGGTATGGCCATTGACGTCTTTAACTCGCTGGAGGTGCCGTGGGACAAAAGCAAACCGTTACTGATTGGCATCGCCAAAGGGGCGGATCGCAAAGCCGGTTTGGAAACGCTGTTTTTTGTGCCAGAAGGTGAGGGCATCTCCCTGCCGTCTGATTCACCGGCGTTGCACGTGATTCAACATATTCGTGATGATTCCCATAATCATGCGATAACCGGCCATCGTCAGAAACGGGCGAAGGTCAAGAATACCAGTGCCTTGGAGTCGATTGAGGGCATTGGACCAAAACGGCGTCAGATGCTGTTGAAGTATATGGGCGGACTTCAACCATTATTGAATGCCAGCGTTGAGGAAATTGCAAAAGTGCCGGGTATTTCACAAGCATTGGCAGAAAAGATCCACAATGCATTGAAACACTGAGGGCAATGTAGCAACATACTCTTAATTTCCACTCCAGCCAGATAGTTACCGTAGCATTATGCAATTGAATATACCGACGTGGCTTACCCTGTTTCGTGTAGTTCTGATCCCATTCTTTGTTCTGGCATTTTATCTGCCGTTCACCTGGGCCCCAATGGTTTGCGCCACCATCTTCGTGTTTGCTGCGGTAACCGACTGGTTTGACGGCTTTTTAGCCCGGCGCTGGAAACAAACTACCCGCTTTGGCGCGTTCCTTGACCCGGTTGCCGACAAGGTAATGGTGGCAATGGCGCTGGTGCTGGTGGCCGAGCATTACCATGCCTGGTGGATAACCCTGCCGGCTGCCACCATGATCGCGCGTGAAATCATTATTTCTTCCCTGCGCGAGTGGATGGCCGAGATCGGCAAGCGCAGCAGCGTCGCAGTGTCATGGATCGGCAAAGTGAAAACCACCGCACAGATGATGTCGCTGGTTGGCTTGCTGTGGCGTCCAGATCGCAGCGTCGAGTATGCGGCGATCGGCTTGTTATACATCGCGGCGGTGCTGACATTCTGGTCGATGTTCCAATATTTGAATGCGGCACGTAACGATTTGCTGGAACCGTGATCAATGCGCTGCAAAAATCGTCAAACGATCGTAATGAGCCAACAATTTTATTGACTCATTACGTCAGGTAAGTAGAATGCATCGCATCAGACGGCAGCGATGATTTGCAGAAAGTTAGCAAAAAAATCAGTGAGTTCTGATAATGCGGGAATAGCTCAGTTGGTAGAGCGCAACCTTGCCAAGGTTGAGGTCGCGAGTTCGAGCCTCGTTTCCCGCTCCAAATTAAATCAGGCTGGTGTTTCACGAGCCTTGAGCCTGCAAAGGCAAACAGCATTACGGCGCGTTAACAAAGCGGTTATGTAGCGGATTGCAAATCCGTCTAGTCCGGTTCGACTCCGGAACGCGCCTCCAATTTTCCCGAGCCCGGGTGGTGAAATCGGTAGACACAAGGGATTTAAAATCCCTCGGCTTATGGCTGTGCGGGTTCAAGTCCCGCCCCGGGTACCAGGAAAATAATTCCAGAATAATCAAAGCAATAGTAGTAATGTCGTCAGCCGCCGCAAGGCGGTTTTTTTGTGTCTGAAAAACGCCTTTCCTAACATCAATTAGCTCTCCCATAAGCGTTACCATGGCTTCTTTGGCTCTCGCTGCTCAATTTTCTCAATGACCTATAACTGGCCACGATGGTGCAGGTATAGCGCGTGCCTGTAGCGCAGAAGTCCTGGTTTGCTTTAACGCGCAATCGTGCAATCAAGGCGCAAGCTTGAGAACAATGTCTCAGCCGCCAGGCTGCAGAATTAAAACGGTTATTGATATCAACGGTGGCGATGCACGATCGCTAAACGCGTTCCGACAGGATTGGCAGGGCAAGGGTGGCTGGCGATAAGGGTGATGGCTGTAGGGGTGCACGCTGGCGGGAACGTAACGGGATTTCGCTGTTAAACCAGCAGCAGGTGCTACTTAGCGTGGTCTGGCTTACATGATACGGCGGATGTCGACGTTGATCTGCGGCAGTGGAACAGACTCACCTCACAGATACAGTACTTGGCTATAGGCGTTTATATTGATGGCGGCGGCAGCAATAATGGCTAGTTGAGTAATTATTTTCAAGCCAATAATTATTTGGTTAATATAAATAATATGAATAAGTTTTCTTTAATTATTTTAAGCACAACGCTGCGGTTGTTGTAGCTAAAGTTTTATTGCTAATTGGTTAGCAATCTATTAATTATTACCCGTCCATTTAACCTGTTCTAGTAATTACAGATGATATTGATTGGATGGCGCTGAGTGATTAACGTCTGGCGACTCCTCGGTTGGAAAATTAAGGAAAAACAGTAGGCATAGCTTGACCGAGCGTTTGTGGCGATCAATAATTTGGGATTATTCCTAAGGTTGATTTTTAATCTAAATACCGCAGTGCAGATAATGTTAATAAATTGATGCGATATTGCTAAATGCAATCATGATTAATGATTGCTAGCATTGGCTCGCCGCTATTCTTATAAAGGGAAATATGAAATATATAAAAATGATTATCACACTGACGCTGGTATTCATCAGTTCTATAGCTTTTGCCGATTTAAGGCTGCCAACGCAGGCAGACTGCGATCCAGAGTCATGGACGATAGACCCGGCAGTTGATTACAGCGCATGTCCTGCCGTAGAGAGTATTATTCCACCAGATGACTCTGACCCGATGCCAAAAGATGAGAGGCAATTGCAGCTATTGGGTGAGGCGCCAAAAGGAAATGAAAATTGAAAATCGCCATTGCATTATTAATGACTGCAATGGTGGTCATTGTTGGTATTGTTGGACTGGTATTGTTGGCATATAAAATTAGCTCAAGAAAAAGATCGCGACGTTGAATGCCATTAAAATTAAACGGTCAGTTTTTACTTAATCACTCAACCTATTTTTGAAAATTGTGTTTTGCTATAAATAACATTTATTCTCCGGTTGATTTTGGATGGCTGCGGCCAGTGATATTACTTATGGAAAGTCATAATTCGTTAATGCATAACTGATGAGGCTCTCCATAAGTGAGTTTTTATGGTCAGCATTAATCCTATGGCGTAATCATTATTGTCCGCGTTAATACCCTGATGCTGATTGCGAACCCTTATAAATAGGGTTAATTAATCGAGACAGGGCAACCAGAGGTGCCCGATAAACGTCGATTCTCATCACGCTAGCGCTAGCGCTGGCGCGGCACGGGTGAAGTTCCATCGTGGCGCCAAGGCCATATTCAACGGCAGGTTCACGCAGTCGGGTAGCGCATGCTCGGTTAGGCAACATTTCGTGGGATAAAAAGCAGCGAGCGCCAGGTGCGGGCGAACGTGTACATGTGATGCCAGGAAGCGCATAACACGCCGTCGCTTCGCCTGACGTCGACGCGCGTCGGCACAGGCTGCCAGCCGATGTTTGCCAGGATAGGGCCACCGCTGCCAGGTTATCCTGGCGACTCAACTTGCGTTGAGATGAAGACCTAATACATAAACATGGCTTATCTATAATGTTACATTTTATGTGTGGCTATTGATGCCGAGGCGGTCATTGCCTATGTTTTATAGGGTCTTATCGGTGGGTTGGAATGAGGAGAAATTGGAAATGACAGATGAGAAGCGTCTTAGCCTGATTGAAAAGTTGGTCATCATCACGTTTGGTGTGGCGATCGCATACTTTATCGTTACGGTTGGATTATCGCTTGATGGTATCGATCGTCCCTGGCCCTTCCCGGTCAGGTAAATAAGTATTCACCAGGGATAATAAAGAATAAAAATAATTACGCCGATCGCCTGGCGTTAACAGGTTGCGCTACAGAGAACATTCTCACTGCCAGTCGGCGTTAAACGCCGATGTACTCCACTGCGAAAAGGAGTAAAGTGATGTTTTATATCGCTATAAAACATAGGTTATAAATGAAAACGTATATCGGTAAAGCGTTTACTGCGGACCGAGCCTGGGGGGCTGTCGACATCGCCAATTTTGAGGGCACATCGGTCCGCCTGCACTGGACGGACAAACCCTATAAGTGGCACGTAAATGACGGGCAGGAGGTTTTTGCCGTCATGGATGGGATGGTCGAGATGCGGTATAAAGAGCAGGGGGAACTACGCCAGGTGCTGCTCAACGCGGGTGACATATTTTATGCCGACGTGGGCTGTGAACACGTGGCTCACCCACAAGGCGAAGCGCGGATCCTGGTGATTGAAAAACAAGGCTCGGTTTAAGCTCATTACCCTCAGAAACCGGCTATCAGCATCCACCTGCTAATCGTCGCCTGCGATCGGATAGCCCGCCTGCCGTATCGCCTGTTTACTGTCGCTTACGCCGGCGGCATACCCTGACTCCATTTCGCATACCGGACTGGAACTGCAGTAGGGCAAACGAACGGGTACCGCCAGGCGCTCTTCCAGTTGTTCAATGCGCCGACGAGCGGCCAGCAGTTCGTGCGCTAGCGCGCCGGTGACTCCACTGGCATTGAGCAACTGTTGCAGATAGTCTGCTGTGATTGTCATGATTGACCTCGAAAACACCGATATACCCGTTGAGCCGCAGATGGGGGACCGGCAGTCGTCGGCGCTGGCGGCTGTCTCCTATAGATTAGGACAAGATAGCCCCTTGGCCTGAGAAATCGTCGGCAAAGGGGCTGGCCTGCTTTGGTGAGCCGTGACGTGCTTTTAGCCGGCGGTCAGTCGCGCCACCAGCTCACTGCCTTCACGTATGAATAGCGGAATACTGTCCAGCTCGGCACGAACGGTTACACGCTGTTGCCCGCGATAACGCTCACCGTCGAGGGCAATCCAGTGGTGGTTCCCGGGCAGCCAGACCTCACGCTGACGCGCACCGGCATGCATCACCGGTGCCACCAACAACTCCTCGCCAAACAGATATTGATCTTCCACCTGCCAACTTTGTGGCTCATCGGGATAATGCCAGAACAGCGGGCGCATCAGCGGCTCGCCATGACGGTGGGCATGGTCAAACAGCGCATCGATGTAAGGACGCAATTTTTCACGTATCGCCAGCCAGTGCTGCATGATGGCACCGTTCTTTGCGCCGTAGCTCCACAATTCGTTTGGCGATCCGCTGTTGCACTGCGGGATGCCGTTACGGTAGCTCTCCGGTGGCTGGATCTGTGGTTCGCGATAGCCATGCATGCGCAGTACCGGACAAAATACCGCCCATTGGAACCAGCGAATCAATAGCTCGTGAAACGCCGGATCGTGGATATTACCGCCTTGAAAGCCGCCAATGTCGGTGGTCCACCACGGAATGCCCGCCATGCCCATGTTCAACCCGGCCGCCAGCTGGTTGCGAAACGCATGGAACGAGGAGTGGACATCGCCGGACCAGGCCAGAACGCCAAAGCGTTGGCTACCGGCCCACGAACAGCGTACCAGATTGACGATCTCGGTTTCGCCGTTGGCTTGCAGACCATCATAAAATCCCTGGGCAAAATCTCGCGGGTACTGGTTGCCGACTTCGAGCACTGGACCGGTATGATAGCGATAATTATCAAAATCATAGGCGCGGTATTCCGGCTCCGCCTCGTCGAGCCAGAACAGTTTAATCCCCAGATCGTAGTAGTTTTTCTTCACCGTTTGCCAAACGAAGGCACGAGCTTCGGGATGCGTGGCGTCAAAAAAGGTGGTGTTGCCCATAAAATCGAGATTGACCTGCACGCCGCGATCGCTGGTCACCAGCCAGCCTTTGGCCTTCATCTGTGGGTAGAGTGGGCTTCTGGCTTCTACCGTCGGCCACACCGACACCATCAGTTCAATGCCCATCGCCTTTAACTCGTCGACCATCGCTTTGGGATCCGGCCAGTCGACGGGATCAAAACACCAGGTACCCTGATTGGGCCAGTGGAAGAAATCGATCACCATCACCGACAGTGGTAACTGGCGACGACGGTATTCACGCGCCACCTCCAGCACTTCCTGCTGGTTGCGGTAACGCAGTTTGCACTGCCACAGACCGCTGATAAACGCTGGTGCGGGTGGCGGCGTACCGGTGGCCCGCGCATATTGCCGCGTAATTTGCGGCAGGGTATCGGCGGCGGTGATCCAGTAGTCCATTTCCTGCGTGACCTGCGCGCGCCATTCGGTGTGATTTTTGGCAAATGTCGCTTCACCGATGGCCGGATTGTTCCACAGCAGGCCGTAACCGAGGCTGGATTGCATAAAGGGTACGCTGGCCTGCGAATTGCGCTGCGCCAGTTCGAGCGCGCAGCCTTTCAGATCCAGCCAGGGCTGCTGGTATTGTCCCATGCCGTAAATGCGCTCTTCAGCCTGGGCTTCAAAGCGTACGGTCAGTTGATATTTTCCCCCCGGCAATGGTTTGAACTCTCGCCCGTCAAGCTTGAGCGCGCTGACGTATTTATCCTGGCTCTTTTCGCTGGCGCCGATGCCGACGGTGGAACGCTGTCGCCACATTTCTTCCAGCAGCAGTTCGCCGTGCTGGTTGTAAAAGGCCAACTGGCCCTTCAGGTTAAGTACCGCGGTGATGTTGCCATTGCGCAGCGTCAGGGTTTCTGCCTCGGTGCTAATGCTCGCCGTAACGGGCTCGGCCGGTAGCAGGGCGTGTAACCGATCGCCGAATGCCGGGCTACAGGTGGCACGTACGCGCAGGCTGTTTTTTCCCCAGGGCTCTACGCGCAGAATTTGACGTTCGAATCGCCACTCAATACCGTTGGCGTGTTGAAGAAGTTCGCTCATCAGTAACGATATCCTTTATGAAAGACTTTGTTTGGCAAGGTTGATGGATTTCATCGTGCCGTCATCCAGCTTGTACCAGCGCAACGTTGCAAAGGCGCACAGCGACAGCAGACCCGGTACGATGGTGAACAGGGCGACAATGCAATACATCGCGGTGGAGGTTTGTGCGGTCGCGTTGGCCACGTAGCCGCTAAAGCCCAGGGTCCAGCCGACAATCGCGCCGCTGATTGCCATGCCGAGCTTCAGCACCGCGAGGAAGGTTGAAAACACCACGCCATCCATGCGCTTGCCCTGTAACCATTCTCCGTAGTCGGCAACGTCGGCCATCATTACCCACATCAGGGTGGTCGTAGCTTGATAGAGGGTGGAAATAATAAAAGTGAGCGGTACCAGCACCAGGATGGATTTCGGCGCGAAGAACAACGCAATGCTGAGCACCCCGGCCAGCACGGAACAGTAACCGAACATTTGCACTTTGCCGACGTTGCGCGTCAAGCGCTTGGCCAGTGCGCTGCCTGCGGCCTTGCCGAGAATATGCGCGCCCAGCATCCACATGAAATAACCGGCATTACCAAGATAATAGGTGACGAAATACATCATCGCCCCAAGGCGAATTACCCCAAAGCCGATGTTGGTGATCACCAGCACCGACACCACGCGCCACTGATCGTTGCGTAACAGATCGCGCAGTTCGGCCAGATAATTGTTGTGGGTAGCCGGGGCATTGATACGTTCGCGGGTGTTGGCGAAACAGATCCAGAACATGATCACCGCCGCCGTCGCCATAATCGCCATCGCCGCGCGGTAGCCCATCAGCTTGTCGTCGCCACCGAGATACTCTGCCAGCGGCATCATAAAGAACGTCGACATGGCGCCGCCCAGCGTGGCTAAAAAGAAGCGGTACGACTGCAGGGAAATACGCTGTTCGTTATTGGAGGTAATCACCGCACCCATTGAGCAATAGGGAATGTTGATGGCGGTATACATCAGCATCATCAGGGTATAACTGACGGTGGCAAAGATCATTTTACCGTGCAGGCTCAGCGATTCCGGCACGGCGTAGGTGAGCAGACAGCTGGCACCGAAAGGCAGCGCCAGCCACAGCATCCACGGGCGGAACTTACCCCAGCGGGTGCGGGTACGATCTGCCAGGTAGCCCATCGCCGGATCGATAATGGCGTCTGCCGTGCGCGCCAGTAAAAACAGGGTACCGACAAACGCCGCCGGTAACCCCACCACGTCCGTGTAATAGAAGGTCAGGAATATGATGACATTATCCAGCCCCACATGGCTTGCCATATCGCCCAACCCATAACTGATTTTCTCTTTACGGGTGATCTGTTGACTCATGTTAATTACCTGCCGTTGTACGGTTATGCTTAGAGGTATGCTGGCTGTAAGGGTAATTCACCGACCTGGGTTCACAATTGCGAGATTTGGCATTGGCGTTACGGAAACTAATTTTCGTGATACCGGTAACAAAACGCCGGGTGAGAGTAGGGTAATTACATAAAAATCAGAGGAGTAACGCGATATACAGCTATGTTGGCGGTGTTTTAACGTTGAGGGTAGGGTTGCGGCAGATAACCAAAGGTGAAAAAGCCCACCAGAGTGGGCTATCCGAGTTATTCCCAAGTAAGCCAATTATGACAAAGGCGCCGTCAGGGATTGCGAACCCGTACGGCGCTTTATCAAAATAAGGCCGAACCAGAAAAAGAGCAAACAACACGCCAGGCGGGTCAGCGAATCTGGGATAACGCTCATAAAAAAAATCCCGCTCTATGGCGGGATGAATGGATGATGCTGCATGAGTCCTTTCGTTGTTGACGATTGAGGCTATTCTGTCGTCAATTGGCGACACTAGCCTATCGCGATGCCAGAGACAAGCGCTTTTATCTTATCTTGGGGTAATGTGTGACTTATGACCATTAGCCGGTGTCATGGTGATACCGGCCTGCCGCGAATCGCGCAGTGCGCGTGATGTCGTGCCTGCACGGCGTTGTCGGCAGGGTGTTCGCCAACGCTAAATCGCGGTAAAATGCAGCGGTAACCCCTGTCTTATAACCGCTGGGCAATCTCTGAATGCGTTATGAAAACACGTAAGCCACGCCGTCCACCAGGACGCTGGGTCTATTATATTTTACATGAAGATATGCTGTGGCCCTGCCCGGTCAAATGGGAATGGGAGGGCGGCTATAACGCCTGGCTGCCGTTCTACTACTCACCAACGCTGGAGTTCGTGGCGGGCAACCCAGCCAAGGCGACCAAAGTGAGCCGGGGCCGGCGTTAAGATCCCCAAAATGTTCCGTTAGGCTCGGTTATTTGGCTTTGGCAGGGCATAACGCCGGATCAAATCACCACCGGTGTTTATTAATGTCATGCACCAGGCTCGACATGCTTGGCTATGGTGTAACGCAGCCGCCGGCTGTTTGGCGTGAAAACCGAAAAACACCACTGGCCAGACAAATCAACGTGTTTTTTCATAAACCAGCCAACGGAGACAAAGTGCGGCATTGTTTTTTTTATAATAAAAATCTCAGCAAAGGGAAGGGAAACGTCGCCTTTGCAGGCTGATTTTTTATCGGCTAGTGCGCTTGTCGTCCACCAGAGGGATTTGGCTGGGTTGGGGGGAGTCATCGATTAGCCTATGACGCAGCGGTGCGGACAGGTGACGTTGGAAAAAAAAGCCCCTCCAGACGAGGGGCAACATACAACAACACCAGGGAAATCGGTTATTAATCATAGGTATTGTAAGGTTTTTGAGACGAGAGTTTAATAAAAAATGTGATGCAAAAATTCATTATGGTGATGCATTTTTACAACGGATGGCGACTCACGGGCAGCAGCGCGTTTCGCTGGCTCATACGGCGTGCTATCGGCACGGTGGCGTTGGATCGGAACTGGCGGAAGCGCTGGCAGTCAGCCAGTGGTTCAGGCGCCTCGCGGCGGAAACGGCGAGGCGCTGGAGGGGTTATTTTCGGCTATCGATATGGGTGCGTATATAGAACCACCAGGTCACCAGGGTGCAGACCACGTAAAATACCAGGAACACTTTCATCGCGCTGTCTGCCGCACCGGTGAGTGCCAGCGAGGTGCCGAAGGCTTTGGGAATGAAGAACCCGCCAACCGCGCCGATGGCCGAGATAAAGCCGAGCGCAGCGGCGGAGTCGGTGGCGGCTTCGTGCGCGGCTTCCTCATCGCTGCCGCCATTGGCCTTCACGCGGCGGGTGGTATCAAAACGGAAAATAATGGAAATCATCTGGAAGGTCGAGCCGCTGCCCAGACCCGCGGTCAGGAACAGACCCAGAAATACCAGAAAGAATGCCAGGAACGATCCACCACCGTGGGTGCCGGGTAGGGTCAGAAAGATCAGTGCCGCGAAAATGCTCATCATTGCGAAGTTGAGTACCGTAACGCGCGCACCACCAAATCGATCGGCCAGCGCGCCGCCGACCGGCCGTGCCAATGCGCCGATCATCGGACCCCAGAAGGCATAGTGCGCGATCGACACCTCCGGGAACTGGGTTTTGGTCAGCATGGCGAAGCCGGCGGAAAAGCCGATGAACGAGCCGAAGGTCGCCAGATACAGCAGCGCCATGACCCACATATGCAGACGTTTCAGTACCGGTAACTGCTCACCAAGGGAGGCTTTGGCAGCCGCAATGTCGTTCATGCCGAACCAGGCGGCGACGGCAAATATCGCCAATGGTATCACCCAGACAAATGCCGCATTTTGAAGCCATAGCGTTTCGCCTTCCGCTGTGGCGTGGCCACCGCCGGCGAAGGTGCCGAAAATAGCGCTGGTTACCACCAGCGGCGCGACCAGTTGCATGACGCTGACCCCCAGGTTACCCAATCCGCCGTTCAACCCCAGAGCGCCACCTTGGTGGCTTTTCGGAAAGAAGAAACTGATATTGGCCATGCTGGAGGCGAAATTGGCACCGGCGACGCCGCACATCAAAGAAATCACCACAAACACCCAATACGGCGTGGCGGGATTTTGCACCGCAAAGCCCAACCACAAACAGGGGATCACCAGGATCAGCGTGCTGAACGCGGTCCAGCGACGGCCGCCGAAAATGGGTATGACAAATGAGTAAGGCACGCGCATAAAGGCGCCGGCCAATGAAGGCAGGGCGGTCAACATAAACAGCTCATCGGTAGAAAATGAGAAGCCGACCCGGTTGAGGTTGATGGCAACGGCGCTGAACAACATCCAGACGCAGAAGGCCAGCAACAGGCTGGGAATAGAAATCCATAAGTTACGCCGGGCGATGCCTTGGCCAGTGTGCTGCCAAAATTGCGGATCTTCGGGATTCCAGATGGATAAAACGCCTTTTTCGGCGCGATCGTCAGTTTTTGGCAGTTGCGACATAGCCGCGGCTCCTCAATGTGCAAAATCGCTGCCATTAGTCTGGTCGACAGATTCGGCAACTGCAAATGTGCGGTTTAATTCAGCGTTTTTTCTTTCATCAACCACGGCAAAGTCAGGGTTTTTGTCTATTCTGAGGAAAGTACCGCCACGTAACCTCAACGGGCGTTCAGCAATAAACTAATCTAATTACATGTTTATATTATAAAAATATTATTCACCTGCGACGGCAGTTTCGGCTGGCGGCTTGATGGAGAATGTCGATGAGCAAATTTCTAGACCGGTTCCGTTATTTCAAGGAACTGGATGATTCGTTTTCGAATGGTTTCGGCCAAACGCTCGACACCAACCGCGATTGGGAAGACAGCTATCGCCAGCGATGGCAACACGACAAGATTGTGCGATCGACCCATGGCGTGAACTGTACCGGATCGTGCAGTTGGAAGATCTACGTTAAAAACGGTTTGGTGACGTGGGAAACGCAACAAACCGACTACCCGGAAACCCGCCCCGACTTGCCCAATCATGAACCGAGAGGTTGCCCACGCGGCGCCAGCTATTCATGGTATCTCTACAGTGCCAACCGCCTGAAACATCCGCTGATACGTCTGCACCTGCTGGAAATGTGGCGTGAGGCGCGCCAAGTGCATGACGACCCGGTGGATGCCTGGGCGGCGATCGTCGACGATGAGCAAAAAAGTCGACGCTACAAGCAGGCGCGCGGCCGCGGTGGTCTGGTGCGTGCCGGCTGGGATGAATTGAACGAGCTGATTGCCGCCGCCAACGTATATACCGCCAAAACCTTCGGCCCGGATCGGGTTACCGGCTTTTCGCCGATTCCGGCGATGTCGATGGTGTCTTATGCCGCCGGCGCGCGTTATCTGTCGCTGATTGGCGGCACCTGCCTGAGTTTTTATGACTGGTATTGCGACTTACCGCCGGCCTCGCCGATGACCTGGGGCGAGCAGACCGACGTACCCGAATCGGCGGATTGGTACAACTCGTCGTATTTGATCGCCTGGGGCTCCAACGTGCCGCAGACCCGTACGCCGGACGCGCACTTCTTCACCGAAGTACGGTATAAAGGCACGAAAACGGTAGCGATAACCCCCGATTATGCAGAAATCGTCAAACTGTGCGATCAGTGGCTGGCACCGAAACAGGGTACCGATAGCGCCATTGCGCTGGCGATGGGCCATGTGATCCTCAAAGAATTCTACCTGCAGAAACCAAGCCAGTATTTTACCGATTATGCCTCGCGCTACAGTGACTTGCCGATGCTGGTGTTGCTGGAGCCGCTTGAAGACGGCAGTTATGCCGCCGGGCGGCAACTGCGGGCAGCCGATTTGGTCAATGGACTGGGGGAGGAGAACAACCCCGAATGGAAAACCGTGGCTATTGACCAGTTGAGCGGCGAGCTGGTCGCGCCGTTGGGCTCGATCGGTTTTCGCTGGGGGGAGAAGGGCAAATGGAACCTGACGCAAACCGCCGGACAGGCGCAGCGCGAGGTCAGGTTGCAGCTGAGTTTGCTGGGACAACAGGATGCGGCGGTGTCGGTGGCCTTCCCGTATTTTGGCGGCATCGAGAGCGAACAGTTCCGTCCGGTGGCGTTGCAAGAGGTGTTGCATCACCCGGTACCGGCGAAAAAAATCACTCTGGCTGATGGTTCACAGGCATTTGTCACCAGTGTATACGATCTGACGGTAGCCAATTATGGTATTGCCCGCGACTGGGGGACTGAGCAGGTTGATAACTCGCTGGCGGCCAGCGATTACAACGATATCAAGGCTTATACCCCCGCCTGGGCGGAGCAGATTACCGGCGTGCCGCGCGCCAATATTATCCGCATCGCCCGTGAGTTTGCCGATAACGCCGACAAAACTCATGGGCGTTCGATGATCATCGTTGGCGCGGGGATCAACCACTGGTATCACATGGACATGAACTACCGTGGGCTGATTAATCTGCTGGTATTTTGTGGCTGTGTCGGCCAGACCGGCGGCGGCTGGGCGCACTATGTCGGGCAAGAAAAACTGCGCCCGCAAACCGGTTGGCTGCCATTGGCGTTCGGACTGGACTGGACACGGCCGCCGCGTCAAATGAACACCACTTCTTTCTTCTACAACCATTCCAGCCAGTGGCGTTATGAAACGCTCAATACCGCCGATCTGTTGTCGCCGCTGGCCGACAAATCCCGCTTTGGCGGCAGTCTGATTGATTTTAACGTGCGTGCCGAACGGATGGGCTGGTTGCCTTCCGCGCCGCAGCTTAACGTCAACCCGCTGGGTATCGCCCGTCAGGCAGAGCAACAGGGGAAAACGCCGCAGGAGTTTGTGGTCGACGGGTTGAAATCCGGTAGCCTGCGGTTTGCTGCCGAACAGCCCGATGCGCCGCAAAACAGTCCAAAGAACCTATTTATCTGGCGCTCGAATCTGTTGGGTTCTTCCGGCAAGGGGCATGAATACATGCTCAAGTACCTGCTCGGTACTGAACACGGCATTCAGCAGCAGGATCTGGGTCAGCAAGGACAACAAAAACCGCAGGAGGTGGAATGGAGCGAGCAGGCGCGCGAAGGTAAGCTGGATTTGGTGGTAACCCTTGATTTTCGCATGTCGACCACCTGCCTGTATTCCGACATCATTCTGCCGACCGCCACCTGGTATGAGAAAGACGACATGAATACCTCGGATATGCATCCGTTTATTCATCCGCTTTCCGCCGCGGTGGATCCGTGCTGGCAGTCGCGTAGCGACTGGGAAATCTACAAAGGGCTGGCGGCAAGTTTTTCCCGTGTCTGCGTTGGTCACCTGGCGGAAGAAACCGATGTGGTGCTGGTACCGATACTGCACGATTCGCCGGGGGAACTGGCGCAGCCGTTGGAAGTGCTCGACTGGAAGCTGGACGAATGCGATCTGATCCCGGGCAAGACTGCACCGTCGATCGCGGTGGTAAAGCGTGATTACCCGAATACTTATGCGCGCTTTACCGCGCTGGGACCGCTGCTGGACACGCTGGGTAACGGTAGCAAGGGCATCAACTGGGAAACCCAGGAAGAGATCGAACTGCTCGGCCGGCTGAACCGCCGACACAGCGGCGGCCATGCCGACGGTCGACCGGTGATTGATACCGCCCGGCAGGCGGCGGAAGTGGTGCTGTCACTGGCGCCGGAAACCAACGGCGAAGTGGCGGTGAAAGCCTGGCGCGCGTTGGGAGAACTGACCGGCCGCGAACACACTCATCTGGCGTTGCCCAAACAGGAGGTGAAAATCCGTTTCAGCGATCTGCAGGCGCAGCCGCGAAAAATCATTTCCAGCCCAACCTGGTCCGGGCTTGAGGACGATCGCGTTTCGTACAATGCCGGCTATACCAACGTACATGAGCTGATCCCATGGCGCACTCTCAGCGGCCGGCAACAGCTGTACCAGGATCATCCGTGGATGCGCGCCTTTGGTGAAAGTCTGCTGGTGTACCGACCGCCGATCGACACGCGAACTACGCGCCCATTGTTCAATCAGCGCCCCAATGGCAACCCGGAAAAGGCGCTGAATTTCCTGACGCCGCACCAGAAATGGGGCATTCATTCGACCTATAGCGACAACCTGTTGATGTTGACGTTGGCGCGCGGCGGGCCGCTGGTGTGGATCAGCGAAACCGACGCCAAAGAACTGGGCATTGAAGACAATGACTGGATTGAAGCCTTTAACGTCAACGGCGCCCTGTCGGCGCGTGCGGTGGTCAGTCAGCGAGTGCAGGCCGGCATGGTGATGATGTACCACGCGCAGGAACGCACCATCAACGTACCCGGTTCGGAAATCACCGGTCAGCGTGGCGGGATCCACAATTCGGTGACCCGTGTCAGTCCGAAACCCACCCATATGATCGGCGGCTATGCCCAGTTGGCCTACGGTTTCAACTATTACGGCACGGTGGGTTCCAACCGCGACGAGTTTGTCATCGTACGCAAAATGCGGCGCATCGACTGGCTGGACAATGAAGGGCATGACAGCGAGCAACCGGCAGCAGTGGCCGGCGGCCGGGGAGCGGCAAAATGAAAATACGTTCACAAGTCGGCATGGTGATGAATCTCGATAAATGCATCGGCTGCCATACCTGTTCGGTCACCTGCAAAAACGTCTGGACCAGTCGTGAAGGTACGGAATATGCCTGGTTCAACAACGTTGAAACCAAGCCTGGGCTGGGCTATCCGCTGAACTGGGAAGACCAGGATAAATGGAAGGGCGGCTGGATCCGCAAGATTAATGGTCGCCTGAAGCCACGTCAGGGCGGGCGTTTTGCGGTATTGGCGAATATCTTTGCCAACCCGCACATGCCGCAGATAGACGATTATTACGAGCCGTTCGACTTCGATTATCAACATTTGCATACCGCTGCCGACGGCAAGGTGCAGCCGGTGGCGCGGCCGCGTTCGCTGCTGACCGGCAAGCGGATGGACAAAATCACCGGCAGCGCCAACTGGGAAGACGATCTGGGCGGTGAATTCGCCAAACGTTCGCAGGACAAGAACTTTGAAAACGTGCAAAAAGAGATGTACGGCCAGTTCGAAAGCACCTTTATGATGTATCTGCCGCGCCTGTGCGAACACTGTCTGAATCCGGCGTGCGTCTCAAGCTGTCCGAGCGGCGCAATATACAAACGCGAGGAAGACGGCATCGTGCTGATTGACGAGGACAAGTGTCGAGGTTGGCGCATGTGCGTCAGCGGCTGCCCGTATAAAAAGATCTACTTCAATTGGAAAAGCGGCAAGTCGGAAAAATGCATCCTGTGTTATCCGCGTCTTGAAGCTGGCCTGCCAACCATCTGTTCAGAAACCTGCGTTGGGCGCATTCGCTATCTCGGCGTAGTGCTGTATGACGCCGATGCCATCGAGCAGGCGGCGTCGGTGGAAAGCGACCAGGATCTGTACGAGCGTCAACTGGCGGTGTTTCTCAACCCGCACGATCCGGCGGTTATCGAACAGGCGCTGCTGGACGGCGTGCCGATGAATGTGATCGATGCCGCCCAGCGTTCGCCGGTATATAAGCTGGCGATGGACTGGAAGCTGGCGTTGCCGCTGCACCCGGAATATCGCACCCTGCCGATGGTATGGTACGTGCCGCCGTTGTCACCGATACAGTCGGCGGCGGACGCCGGAGTATTACCGCACAAGGGCATCTTGCCTGACATCGACGCGCTGCGTATTCCGTTGCAATATCTGGCCAACCTGTTCACCGCTGGCGACACTGCGCCAGTGGCACGTTCGCTGAAGCGCATACTGGCGATGCGCCATTACAAACGGATGGAAACGGTGGAAGGTGTACACGATACCAGCGCGCTGGATGAGGTCGGGCTGACGGAAGCGCAGGTGCAGGAAATGTATCGCTACCTGGCGATCGCCAATTATGAAGACCGGTTTGTCATCCCGAGCAGCCACCGTGAACTGGCACGCGATGCGTTCCCTGAGCGCAACGGTTGTGGCTTCAGCTTTGGCGACGGCTGCCACGGTAGCGACAGCAAGTTTGATCTGTTCAACTCCAAGCGCATTGATGCCATTGATGTTGGTGCAAAAACGGGGGAGCAGAAATTATGATTTCACTGCGTATAATTTCGCGTTTGCTGGAGTATCCCGACCAGGCGCTGTGGCAAGGGAAGGCGGAGCTGCTGGCGGCATTGAACGAGGCAAATGAACTCTCTTCAATGCAGCAGGTGGCATTGGGGGCGGCCATTCGCTGGCGTTGCGCCGGGCGACTGCTGGACGCGCAGGCCGAATACACCGGGTTGTTTGATCGCGGTCGTTCGACCTCGCTGTTGCTGTTTGAGCATGTGCACGGCGAGTCGCGCGATCGCGGCCAGGCAATGATCAATCTGCTTGAGCATTATCGTCAGGCCGGGTTGCAGTTGAACAGCTATGAACTGCCCGACCATTTGCCGCTGTTCCTCGATTTTCTGTCGATGTCATCGCCGAAGGATGCGCAGGAGTGGTTGGCAAGCATTGCGCCAATCCTGGCCTTGCTGGGGGCGCGCCTGCACCAGCGCAACAGCGGTTATGCCCCGCTGTTCGATCTACTGACCCAGCTTTCCGGCAGCCAGGCCCGCAGTCAGAATCTGTTGCCGAAAGTGCGTGAGGAAGCACCTGACGACACCCCGGCCGCACTGGATGCGGTCTGGGAAGAGGAACAGGTGCGATTTATGGTTGAACAGGGCGGTTGCAGTGACGAAGCGGCCAAACAGCACCAGCGCCGTTTCACCGGTTCGGTGGCGCCGCAATATCTTGACGTTGGCGCCGCGGCGCCACAAGGCAGGGGGAGTGAGTGATGGCGCATTTCCTGGAGATATTTTTCTTCGATATCTATCCGTACATTGTCGGTACGGTGTTTTTACTCGGCAGCCTGCTACGCTATGATTACGGCCAATACAGCTGGCGAGCCGGCTCCAGCCAGATCATGGACAAGCGCTGGATGCGGTTGGCCTCCAATCTGTTTCATGTCGGCGTGCTTGGCGTTCTGGCCGGTCATGCGTTTGGCATGCTGACGCCACACTGGGTGTATCAATCCTGGTTACCGATGCCGGTGAAACAGCAAATGGCGATGTTGATGGGTGGAGCCTGCGGCGTGCTGATGCTGATTGGCGGTCTGATGCTGCTGTACCGTCGATTGTTCAATCCGCGGGTACGGGCGATATCCAGCGGCGCGGACATCCTGATCCTGGTATTGCTGCTGGTGCAGGTTTCGCTGGGGCTGGGTACCATTCCATTTTCTGCCCAACACCCTGACGGTAGTGAAATGCTGAAGCTGGTCAACTGGGCACAGCACGTGGTGACCTTCCGCTTTGGCGCCTCGCAATTCTTGCAGGGGGTGGCGCCAATCTATCGGATCCATCTGGTGCTGGGCATGACGCTGTTCCTGCTGTTCCCGTTTACCCGCCTGGTACATGTGTGGAGCATTCCGCTGGAATATCTGACGCGGCGACCGCAGTTGGTGAGAAAAAGACGTTGACGGCATCATGCGCCAGTGGACGGCGTGTCGTCACTGATCACCTGATTGCGGCCGTTTTTCTTTGCCGTGTATAACCGCCGATCGGCGATCATGCGCAGGTCGTTGAGGGCGGTGCTGCCATCTTCATCGGCGCAGGCCACCCCCAGTGAGGCGGTAACACCGATCGGCAGGTTGTCATCGGTTAATATCATCGCGCCTTCGAGCGAGGCACGGATCCGTTCTGCAATCTGACTGGCGACGCTTTTGGTGGTGCCAGGCAATATCACGCAAAACTCTTCACCGCCGACCCGCCCGACCACATCGTGCTGGCGTACCGCACCGAGCACCAGCCTGGCGGTCGTCGCCAGCGTGCGGTCACCGGTAAGATGGCCGTAGCAATCGTTGACGAATTTAAAGTGGTCCAGATCGATCTGAATGACCGAGTAAGGTCGGTTGATTGCCCGGCATTTTTCGACGATGGCATACGCTTTTTCAAAGAAGGCGCCGCGATTATACAGCCGGGTCAAGGTATCGTAACTGGCACGGATCGCCAGATTGCCTTGAAGATCGCTCATACGGCGTACCAGACGCAGAATAACCTGATAAGCCAGCAGCAACGCGCAGCTGAACACCAGCCACATGATCAGCAACACGCTGATAATGCGACCGTATTCGCCGCGCATGCCTTCGGACAGCGAATGGACGTTGACCAGGGTGCCATCCAGGTTTTTGAGCGCGGAATAGGTAATGAAACGCGTGCCCATACGCAGGGTGCCGAAATCATCATTAGCCAATGCGCTAGCAAGCCGTTGGCGCTCTGTCGGGGTTAACGCCGCGGCGGCCGCCGTCGGCTGAGTACTGGCAATAACGTTGAATTTTTTGTCCAGGATAAGCAACGTGCCGTCGTTCTGGCTGGGCAGCGAATTGCTCAGGTATTGATGGATGTCGCGGGTAGAAAAATCCATCGCAATAACGCCAAACCATTCTGCATGGAGATCAATCGGCACGCTGGCGGTGATGGTCGGCCCTTCGTTTAATATGCCGTTATACACTTCGGTCCAGGTTAGCTTGCGCTGTGGATTGCGGCTCGGTTGGCCATTGGTGAAATAGTTGTGTGTCATCATCCGACGCCAGCTGACGATTTGTTCCTTGTGGTTCTGCGGCGGCGCAGAGGAAACATAAAATCCGGAGCGTGAAATATAGTAGGTGCGTTTTTGCAGTTCTTTGAGCTCATCGCGCAGATGCAAAATAAAACTGAACTCAAGCGCTGCCGCCAGTTCTTTATGCAACGCGCCGACAGGCAGGCGATGCAGTAGCGGAAATTGGCCGCGGAAGGCATCCGAAACGCCGTTAATCGGCATGCCGCGCGCCAGATCCACCTCTACCTGCCATACCGTTCGTTGACGGATCTGGTCAAAACGCTGCTGCACCGCACGGGTTTTATCGGTTACCAATGGTGTTTCCAGCGCTTGCACCATGATGCTTTGGTAAAAATTAAGTTGGTCGAGGCTATATTGGATCCGATTGTCCAGGGTGGTGGCAACGCTCAGCAGTTTATTTCGTTGGCTTTCGGTGTATGACTCATTGATGATTATCGCTTCACGCCAGGAAAGAACGATAAAAATCAGTACCATAAGCATAAAAGACAAGTTAACCACTTTCTGCGGATTCTTCATATTCAGCTGCGAGGGCAGTAACTTGTCGAAAATCATCAGTGAGTTCCTTGCTGCTACAGGAAAAATTGTAGCGTAAGGCTACCGATTTGAGCATGAGGTGCAGTGTTAATGCTAGTACAGGGTAGGGGGGAGCGTCCATGGGGTAGACGTTATTTGCTACGGCAATAGCGCCCCAGGATGGGGCGTTGGCATGACCGAATGGTCAGGAAGGAAAACTGGCGACCTTGGGAATGGTCGGACTGCTCATGGAAATGATAAACGCACCATTATCCTTGATAATATTTGCCCCTTTCGAACGGCAAATGGTTGTCAGTTCGCAAATATCATCGGCGCTGACGGGATAATCGAGCTTTATTCTCTTTACTTTCCCTGTCGAGATGGCAACTTTAGCTTCTTTCTTGCTTTTAACTGTAATGGACATAATAACCTTTTATTTCAAAGTGTTAAAAGTAATCGCTGACCAAGTCGGCTTTAGCAAACTAGCTTTCTGGACGTCCAGGCGCAAGTTAAAATATCCCCTTGGCACAAAAACGTGATCTGCTTCGCATTTATAGTTTGCTAATAGTGCCTAAGGAGACGTAAAAGAAAATAGGGCATGCTAGCTCCCCTTGGACCATTTGAAATATATCTGACAGCCAAGGGCAAATAACCTTAAAAAAATTGTGTAGTGCGAAAATTCCTAAACATACGTAATGACGGGCATCTGACTTGCCTGGGGATAGGAAAAATCTTATTGTAATAATTACGATAAGAATAGTTTCTGTTCATTATCACAATGATTGAAATGTTGAAGAGCCCTTTGCATTGCGGCCTTTCATTATTAGGGAAGTTTCGGGACAATGATCGACTACAGTCTGTACGGCTTGCGGCATGAGGACGCACAGCTTTATCGTGAAAAGCTGGGTGCTATTCTTGGTGATAGCATTTTTCATTTACTCATGGACCAGAGAACAATTAATAAGGACAATATTCTTAAGCATTTGATTAGTGAAATAGAGCGGCAGCCCGATGAGATGCAGAAATATTATCGTGCCGCACTGGAAACTATCGGCGTACACGCCAGATAATGCTTTATTTTGTTACTTGTTTTTTTGCAAATAATTTAGCCGTCGTACAACGCCCCTGGCGGCTAAATTACGCGTGCATAGTTAGCTGTTGCTACGCTTAAGCCACGGCATCCACTGCCGTATGAGCCACACCGCTGATTTCAACCGCAGCCTGAGTCACACCGTCCTGTGCGACATCGGCGCTGTTATTCAGGGCTGCAATCAAGTCATCAGTGCTTAGATTACCGGACGTTACGCCATCAACCACATCCGTTATCGGATCGGTAATACCGCCGGTGACGTCGCCGATTTTATCCAGAATACCATCGACCACCGACGTTACCGTTTCGGCAATACCGCCAACCACACCGCTAACGGCGCCAATAGCACCGGCAACGGTACCAATTACACCGCTGACGATCCCGGTTAATCCGCCTAATAAACCCGTCAAACCACCTAAGTTCAAAGCCATATAACCTCCAGAGATAAGAATATTATTTTTTACTTTCAGTCATGTTACTTTTACCGGTTTTCTGCCGGTTAAAAATTTATAGTTCACGTATTAAAAAACTGTCAATGAAATCGATGAAATTTATATAAGGATTGTTTACCTAATCATGATGCTGAGGAAGTCAAGCCGCTGTGGCGGTTAATTGTCTGGAGAGAAAACTAAGTCGATGAAATAAATACGTTAAAAAACATCGGATATTCTGGTCCAACCTGATAGTAATGTCCGTGTTTTTCCAGGGGGTACTTGGCAAGGATTAGACTATTTTCATTTTATTTTCTTCCCTATCTATACTGGAGGTAGGCAGCGCAAGGGTTCTAATAATTATTTATCTTGTATCAACAGGAGGAATAATGGATCAACAACTGGTGGCAGTGGCAAAGCAAGCCGGTAATGCGTTGAAGGCTAAAGGATTGAAATTATCTACCGCCGAATCCTGTACCGGTGGCTGGGTGAGTATGGCGTTGTGCGCCGCCGGTGACAGCGGCGATTTTTTTACCAGTGGATTTATCACCTACACCAATAGCGCCAAAGTGCGTTTGCTGCGGGTAGAGCAGGCAACGCTGGAGCGGCATACGGCGGTCAGTGAGCCGGTGGTGTGCGAGATGGTGCAGGGAGCGCTGGCGGCGTCTGGTGAACAGGTGGCGCTGGCCATCAGCGGCTATGCCGGACCTGAAGGGGGGGCGGACGGGACGCCGGCTGGCAGCGTGTGGTTCGCCTGGGGAGGCGAGGCGATTGGCCTGTGCGCGGAGAAGCGGCATTTTGACGGCGACAGTGAAAGCGTGATCCATCAGGCGGCGCTGTTTGCGTTAACCCGCCTGACGCAACTGTTGCAGGCTGCTGGCTGATACCAAGCGGAAGGAGACAAAAAAAGCCACCCGCAGGGGTGGCTTGATGGGTTATCCGGTGCGAATCAATCCAGTTTTGGATGCTGGTCAATCAGCATCTGTTTTTTCTTCTCCAACGCCTGGATCTGGGTTTCCAGGTCGGTGATTTCATCGCTGATGTTTTCTACTTTTTGCTCGATGTTATCGTAGGTTTCCTGTAGCAGCTCTTTGGCTTCGCTAGGGTCGGATGCGGCCGGCGTGGCACCGCGCAACGGCTTGTTGGCCGTTTCCTTCATGTACAGACCGGTAATCAGACCAATGATCGCCACCGCCATCAGATAATAGGCCGGCATATACAGGTTGCCGCTCGATTCCACCAGCCAGGCGGCGATGGTCGGCGTGGCGCCGGCAATCAGTACCGAAATATTGAACGAGATCGCCAACGCGCTGTAGCGAATATGGGTCGGGAACATCGCCGGCAGGGTAGAAGCCATGACGCCGGTAAATGAGTTGAGCAATACCGCCAGAATCAACAGGCCAAGGAAGATCAGGCCGATAACGTTACTGTTGATCAGGATAAAACACGGCACCGCCAGCAACAGCAGACCGACACTACCGCCGATGACGAACGGCTTGCGGCCGATGCGGTCGCTGGTCAGCCCGATTACCGGCTGGACGAACAGCATGCCGATCATAATGGCAATGATGATCAATACGCCGTGGCTTTCCGAATAATGCAGGTTATGCGACAGATAGCTTGGCATATAGGTCAGCAGCATGTAATAGGTGACGTTGGTGGCGATGACCAAACCTACGCACACCAGCAGGCTACGCCAGTATTTAGTAGCAATCTCTTTGAACGAGGTGCGCGGTGGGTTTTGGATCGCTTCGCGATCGCCTTTTTCCATTTTATCAACGTGCTGTTGAAACGCGGGGGTTTCTTCCAGCGCATGGCGTAGATACAGGCCGATAATGCCGAGCGGCGCCGCCAGGAAGAACGGAATACGCCAGCCCCAGTCAAGGAAGTTGGCTTCACCAACGATGCTTGAAATCAGTACCACCACCCCGGCGCCGAGCACGAAGCCGGCGATGGAACCGAAGTCCAGCCAACTGCCCATAAAGCCGCGTTTGCGGTCGGGTGAGTATTCGGCCACAAAGATCGCGGCACCGGAATATTCACCGCCCACCGAGAAGCCCTGTGCCAGTTTTGCCAGCAGCAGCAAAATCGGCGCCCAGATACCAATCGTGGCGTAGGAGGGGATCAAGCCGATACAGAAGGTACTGACCGCCATGATGATGATGGTGATGGACAGCACCTTCTGTCGGCCGAACTTGTCACCCATGGCGCCGAAGAACACACCGCCCAACGGGCGCACCAGGAACGGCACCGAGAAGGTGGCCAGCGCGGCAATCATCTGTATGCCGGGGGAGGCTCCAGGGAAAAATACTTGCCCCAGTGCATAGGCGACAAAACCGTAAACACCGAAGTCGAACCATTCCATCGCGTTACCCAATGAGGCGGCGGTAATCGCCTTCTTGAGCTTGGTGTCGTCGATAATGGTTATATCGTTAATATGCATGGGTTTATGGCGTTTTTTTCTTAGCTTCATAGCATCATCCCTTAATCCATTGGTCGAGCGTGAATTCGTTATCCTGGTTCACGTTTATCTGCCCAGATATCAGTATCTTTAATCTTAGCGTGCTCCAGCCGCTTTAGTGAAAATCATCGTTCAGCGTCAGCGTTTACCCTCTGCTGCGTGATAATCGGAGTTATTTCATTAATGTGAGTAATATTTTTTTTGCTATAGCTTAACGTTATATGTGACGACGATCAAATTATGACGGCCGGTTTATCAAGCGTTTAGTGGCGTCGCTCGACGAAAAATCAATAACAAGCGCATGAATTGCCAAGGTAAATTGCAGCCTGAATCGCTAGTATACGCGCCATGAATATAATAACGGGCGTTACTATGCAGGTTCAGCTACATCTTATTGTTAAGAAAATAATCTCCTTTGCTTTGCAGGCTGCGATGTTGGCCGCTCTGGTCGGACTGATATTTATCGATGTGCATTGGCTACACAATTTTGTCTACGAAACCTCGCTGACGGAGCTGATGCAGGAAGTCCTGCTGTTGGCGATAGCGCTGGGCTTCTTTATTTCTGGCTGGCGGCAACCGCTGTACCGGCCAGCGCGCGTGCTGATCGGCGGCTTTTTTCTCTGTATGCTGATTCGTGAAATGGACTTTGTCTTTGACTATCTGCATCACGGTGCCTGGGTATGGTTTGCCCTGCTGACTGCGATAGGGTGTCTGGTGTATGCACTATGCCGTCCCGCGGCCACCGTCAATGGTCTGGCGCATTTTTTGACTCATCCCAGCTACGGCATGATGTGCGCCGGTTTGCTGTGTATTCTGGTATTTTCACGTTTGTTTGGCATGCATCAATTGTGGCAAGGGCTGATGCTGGACGGCTATGACCGAGTGGTTAAAAACATGGTAGAAGAGGGCTGTGAACTGGTGGGATATGCGTTCTGCCTGTTTGCCAGCTACCGCTATCTGAGAGATGGCGAGAACACCTGAGTTGGCAGACGCTAGGCAATGGCGACATTTAACGCTACACTGTATATAAATACAGTCATTGCGTTGATCTGAGAGTATATACGTTGCCATGCTACCCAAGCGATTAGAGCCTGAGCTCGACATTTATCAATATCCGGAGCATTTGCGTGCCTGTCTGGCGACGCTGCCGAAGGCGCCGGGAGTGTACGTGTTTCACGGTCAGCGTGACGGCATGCCACTGTATATCGGCAAAAGCGTCAATATCCGTAGTCGGGTGATGGCGCATTTCCGCTGCAAAGACGAAGGCAAGCTACTGCGGCAAACGCAGCGTATCTCGTATACAGAAACCGCCGGCGAACTGGGTGCATTGCTGATCGAAGCGCAGATGATCAAAGCGTTGCAACCGCTGTTCAATAAGCGGCTGCGCCGTTCGCGTCAGCTATGTTCGTTGCATTTGCAGGCGTCCCGGCTGGAGATTGTGTATGCCAAGGAGATTGATTTCGCGTTGACGCCGGCGCTGTATGGCCTGTTTGCCAACCGTACTGCTGCGCTGGAGAAACTGCGCATCATCGCCGACCAGCAACAGCTGTGTTATGGCCGGCTGGGTCTGGAAGCATTGCCGCCGGGCCGAGCGTGTTTTCGCCATAGCTTGCACAAGTGCGCTGGCGTCTGTTGCGGCAAGCAAAGCGAGGAGCAGCATCAGCAGCGCCTGGCACAGGCACTGGAACAGTTGCGCATCCACTGCTGGCCTTACGCCGGCAGGGTGGCACTGCATGAACAGCGCGGCGATTTTAACCAGTACCATATTATTCATAACTGGTTTTACCTGGGTACGGTCAGCGCGCTGGAACAGGTGGCGGGCCTGCAGCGCAGCGCCAGTCATTTTGACAGCGATGGCTACAAAATCCTGTGCCGGCCGCTGCTGAATGGTAATTATCCGATCATCGACCTCAGTGAATAATGGATGTGAACAGCCGGTAAGTGGTGAGATTTATCTGTAATTAGTTGCTATAGTGGCATTTTGTCTTGTCTCCTTAGGGTTAATATGGATAATGACCGTCGAAGCGAAGGAATGCGCTATTAACTCAGTTGGCAGAGTGATTGGTTTTAACATGCTTTTTGGCTACAAAATTGATAGACGCGGGTTCGAGTCCTGCATAGCGCGCCAGCTTCCTGAACTCTACGCAGCGGTAGGCTAAAGCGCACCCGGGTTGATTTGCACTATCGGCTCCTCGTTGGGATTTTCGGGTGTGCTTTACCCTACCTGCTTCACGCCTCCCTGAAGATCGATCCTTTGCTAGACTGTAAGAAGGCAGGTTTTCTGCCCGGCAACCGGAGGTCGATATGTCTGAATCTGCCCAACTGCAAGAACTACTGCAACGCGTCGCCGCGCTGGAAGCCCGTGAAAAAGCGCTGACGGCGGAATCCAATGCCTATCAAGCCATTATCACGACCCTGCTGGGCAATCTGGACAAGTCGCTGCGTGATGACGTCATTGCCATGATCGATAAAGCGCATGAGATTGCCTATGCACGCGCCATTCAACGCGGCAACGGTTGCCAGCAGAACAAGATCAAGCAGGCGGACGACGTTGCTCAGCGCATGTTCATGTTTGCCCAGGGGCAAGCGTCGCAGTCACGCTGAAACTATAACAGTTGCCGGTTTTTAATTGCTGAACTGATCTACCTCGGCAAACTGTACTTATGTTAGTTTGGCGCGTAATTATCGATAGTAATAATACTTTCCTGCCAAGGTTGCCGAGATGGACGCGATTAAAAACATTCTGCTGCAAGAAATCGACCACATTAACCAGCGAGAAGGGCGTGACGGCAAGCCGCGCTTCAACAGCGAGTTTGCGCGTACCCATCGTTATCTGTGTCTGGCGATGTTTGCCGGCTATTTTGCGGTGATCGGCGTGATGTACCCGGTTCCCTACCTGGGACTGTGGTCATTGATCGGGTTTACCGCATTTGTGCTGTTCATGTTTGCCATGCTGCTGGTGGAGATCAAACCCGTATACCGTTTTGAGGATATCGGCGTGCTTGATCTGCGGGTTTGCTATAACGGCGAATGGTATTTTACCCGGGCATTATCGGCACAGGCGGTAGCGGCGCTGTTGGCTGAACCGACGGTCGGCATGGCGCTGAAGTCTCGAGTGCAGGAAATACTCGCCAACAAAGGCGAAATTGATTTCTATGACGTTTACGACCTGGCGTACGGTAAGAAGCTGCATAACCCCGGCGCGTCGGTAGCGTTGGTCAATTGAAGGGTTTGCGCCTGCCAGGATGTCGATTATACTCAGCGTTTGAAGCCCGTTAAGTGTAAGGAAGTTGCGATGAGTGATGATATTTTCGATTTTGACATCGATGCAGAGTTAGCCAAAGCCGAACAAAAAGCCGCCGAGAAAGCAAAAGAAGTTCCCGAAATGCTTGAAGACGAAGCGGACTGCGAAGGCTGTAAAATCTGATCGTGAATCGCTAAAAAACCGCCGCGGCGGTTTTTTTATGCCTGCTGTTCAGTCCAGAACAAATCCCCAGATCAATAACCCCGCAACGATCAGCACGCAAAGTGCCGAAACGGTGATCAAGATTTTCCCCAGTAAGTCTCCATCATGCTTACGCTGCGTCACGTTACGTCATCCAACCAGAATTTTATGAATTAAATCGGCAACGCCAAGATTAACGCCGACCAGTATTAACACCGCGGCTATCATTATGGCGATAAATTTTTTACTGTTATTCAAACCAATACCTACAATTACCTGCGTGTTCCCCGGTGCCGGCTCGGCTTCCCGGTGCATTTTACCGCGCTAAGGTCAGCGTTTTATTATTGCCAGTATTATGAGCTTTCCTATCGCCATAAGTTCCAGAACTGTTCGCGTTGTTTGTCTTGAGGTGGCGAAAGCGGCTCTAGCGTGGCCAGCGGCCTTGAGCGGCGTATTCGACCGGGCTGCGTCAGGAGACTCGAAGTCGGCAGAGTCGCCAGAGGGCTGTCGAAGGCGGCAGCGGTTTGCCGGGCTGCACGACGGGTTAGATCACCGGTGCAGCCTCAACGACGGCAGTGGTTAATCGTCGCCGATTTTTACGCCAATCTTGCTGACCTGATTGCCTTCCATTTCGGCGATGGTCCAGGTAAGGCCGTCCCATTCAATATGGTCACCCACCACCGGTTCGCCACCAATCATCTGCAGCACGAACTGCCCCAGCGTTTGCTGTTCATCAACGCCTTCCTGCAGATTCAAACCATAAATCTGCGAAATATCGCTCAAGCGGGCATCTGATTGCAAAATAAAATCGCCGAAGAAGCGGGCGTCGAGCGTGACGGGCGGAGCATGGCTGAACAGCTTGCCCAGCGTTGGCAAGTCATGCTCATGGCCGATGACGCACAGAATATCCTGTTCGCGCAGGCGGGTGCTGCCGCTTGGGTGCAGCAGTTCCTTACCGCGAAACAGCGCAGCGATGCGGGTACCCGGTGGCATTTTCAATTCGCGCAGCGCGGCACCCACGCACCAGTTGTCGGCCGACAATTGGTAGATAAACTGCTCCCACTGGTTTTCCGGATGAATATCCAGACCAACGCGCGAAATGGGCGTTAGCGCCGGTGGTACCACCACTTTGGCTTTCCTGGCGGCAAAAGCCAGCGTGGTGCCTTGCAGCAACAGCGAAACCAGCACCACGAAGAAGGCGACGTTAAAGAACAGATGGGCGTTTGGCAAGCCGGCCATCATTGGGAATACTGCCAGAATGACCGGCACGGCGCCGCGCAGGCCAACCCAGGAAATAAATACCCTTTCACGCAGGGTGAAGTTACGAAACGGCAGCAGGCCCAGGAATACCGAAATCGGGCGGGCGAACAGGATCATCCACAACGACAACAGCAGAGCCGGCACGGCAATCGGCAGCAGATTGCTAGGCGTCAGCAACAGGCCGAGCACCAGGAACATGGCGATTTGGCTCAGCCAGGCCAGGCCGTCAAACGTCTGCACGATGCCATGGCGGTTGCGAATCGGCCGATTGCCGAGCATCAGCCCGCACAGGTACACCGCCAGAATGCCGCTGCCGTTTAACGCGGTGGTCAGCGCAAATATCAAGATACCACCGCTGACTGCCAGCAGAGGGTATAGCCCTTCGGGCAATTTGATGCGGTTAATCAACGCCATCAGCAACCAGCCACCGCCGAGACCAAAAATGATCCCCATGCCGAACTGTTGCAGTAAATGCAGCGGGAAGCTCCAACTGAGGGTGGTTTCTCCGGCCGAAATCATTGCGATCAGCGTAATGGTCAAAAAAACCGCCATCGGATCGTTACTGCCGGACTCGATTTCCAGCGTGGCCCCAACGCGTTCGTTTAACCCTTTGCCACCCAACAGCGAAAATACCGCCGCGGCGTCGGTTGAACCAATAATGGCGCCGATCAACAGCCCCTGGATCAGATCGATATTAAATAACCAGGCGGCTGCCAGCCCGGTTAACCCGGCGGTGATCACCACGCCGACCGTGGCCAATGACAGGGCCGGCCATAAGGCAACGCGGAAAGAACTGACGCGCGTACGCATGCCGCCGTCAAGCAGAATCACCGCCAGCGCCAGGTTACTGACCAGATAGGCCACGGGATAATTGTCAAAAGGAATGCCGCCAATGCCGTCAACGCCGGCCAGCATGCCGATTGCCAGGAAGATAACCAGAATGGGGATGCCAAGACGTGATGAGAAAGAGCTGAGGAGGATACTGGCCCCTACCAACACGGCGCCGATAATAAACAAACTGTTGATCGTGCTGGCATCCAAAATGACCTTCTCCTTTGGCTGGTTAACGCGGTGCGCGGTCGCGCCTCGGCCTGCTAATGATAGCCTGTTTCCCGGGTAAAACGCCAAGGCTGATTTGGCCAGATTTTGACTTTTATTGTCACTGTGGCAGGAAAACACCGACAAGAACGTTAAAAGTAACGTTGTTTTCTGGTTTGTTTATTTATATCAGTCGCTTGAAAATGAATGTAGGGAAGAATCATGATGGTTGTCCGGCGGATAAAACCATTAAACCCCATAGGGGATTTAATGGTTGGTAGAAATGGCCGCTCAGTGATCGAGGGATTGCAGGGCTCGCCTGATCAATTCAGAGGCCAGCTTGCGTTCGCCTTCAGAAACGCCGTCCAGATTGAAGTTGGCCAGGTCGTGTACCAGAATGCTGCGATCTTTGCCGCTGATGGACGCGTCCAATGCTGACAGCAGCCTGCCCAGAATCTTTAGCAATGTGGTGTTGGCCGGCTCGGCTTGCTGTGCTTCGGTGTTGTTGTCGGTCATAAAAATCCTCTCTGTCGTGACGGAAGGGCGCTAATGCCAGCACCGCCAATTGAGTGGCGCTGTCGTCCCTTAGGGTTCATTGAGCCCAATCGCTACCGTAAGGCAGGGATGTGGATTTCCACTTATGCAAAGCAGTTATAACAACTCGCTGCCATATACTCCAGTATAACTTTGCCGCAGTTCTGCTCCTTGAGATGAGCAATGCGTGCTTTGTCAGCCTGAATAATATTGGAGGCGAAAATAGATTATATCGGGTTTGTGGCATTTTGCGGCAGGGGGACAGGGGCGCGACATCGCCCCTGGTTAATACGTTATGGTGTTTTGACCTTGCGCTGTAGCCACGAGATATGTGGCCGCTCCAGCAGGAAGGTAAGATGCAGGCGAGTAATGACGTAATAGGCGATTACCGGGGCAATCAGGCCAAACAGCGTGCCGGCGATAACGTGGATAGCCCAGTTGTCGACGTGCAAGCCTTTGCTGAGGGCAATGCGCAGGCCACTACCGGCAAGAATGTGCATCAGGTAAATCACCATGCTCAATTCGCCCAGCTTACGCAGCCATGCCAGATCGCGCCGTGCCAGCAACACCGACAGGCAGACGATAAAGGCAATTGCCACGATGGCGAGCAGTAACGACATGATGCCGGTATCGGTATAATTGAGCCCCAAATAGCCATGGAATAGCCATTCCAGTACCACAAAGGCCACCAACGCCAATCCGGCGACACCCATGCCGACATTGGCAATCGCCGAGGCGTAGCGAATCGCCAACGCGCCAAGCAGGAAGAAGATCATAAAGCGAGTGATGTAATCAAAGTGGGCAAAATTCCCCAGGCTGTTTTGATAAATATACAGCGCGGCGGAAATCACGATCATCACCGGCAGTATCAGGTGGAACTTGTCCTTTTTATACAGCAGCGTGGCTACCACAAAAATCACGAACAGCGCATACAGGAACCAGAACTGTGCGCGTGGATGGGTAAACAGCATCAGCACATCGGAAAAGCTGGAGGGGTTGTTGGTATAGCGGGACAGCACTACTTCGATACTGCCCTGCAACAATGACCAGATGATGTACGGATAGACAATGGTGTCAATCTTGCTGATGATAAACCGTGTTTTGCCTTTGCGATTCAACGACGGCGCGAAGAACAGCCCGGACAGGAAGAAAAACAGCGGCATATGGAAACTGTAGATCACGCTGTCCAACAGCTGGTAGGACGCGTCCGAAAACTGAATGCCGGCGCTGTACAAACCACGATTGACGTGGCCGAAGACCACCAGAATAATGCCGATCCCTTTGGCATAATCTACCCAAGCTTCTCTCATTATTAACCCTATATTTATGGTAAATCGATCGTGTAGAAAGCGTAGCCGGGCATTGGGGTTTTACAACGGAGCTGAATCGCAAAACGCAGCTTTTCAGAAAATGATTAGGAATGGCGGAATAACACTTGCTTCGCAGGTCAACGGTCAGCGTCGTTTACCGATTGGCGAGAGGTGAGGGGAAGCGCGCTTCCCCTGGTTGGGCAAGCCTATTGCGGTTTGCCGGAAAATAGAAATTTCAGTAATGGTACGCGCTTGTGTGCTTCATATAAGGCAAAGGCCAGGCCAAAGACAAACATCAGTCCCAGCGTAAAGCCCAGCAGATTATTGCCAATATAAGGCGTGATAAAGGCGCCATATATCAGCGTCAGCGGGTGGTGTACCAAATAGATGAACAGTGAGGCGTTGACCAGATAAGTAATGCGCGGCGAATGTTGATTCAGCAGCGCATGGCCAAATGAAAACACCACGTTAGTCATCAGGATACCTAGTAGCGCCTTGATGATGATTTCAATTTCAAACATAAAGTCGCTGTGCGCCAGCAGTTTCTGGTTCAGCATATAGGCGATGAACAACAGCAGCGACCCCAGCACCGCCCACGGCGATGGCTTGAGGAAAATGTCTTTAAGCCATGCGTACTTGAAGGCGTAGGCGCCAAGCACGAAGAACGGCAGATAGAACAGGGTTTCCATCACCACGAAGTTGAACACCGCGTTGGGCAGGATCTGCGGCGCGAAGGTTAAAATAATCCGGTGTGCCGTTGAATAGAGCAGCGCATACAGTAGGAAATAAAGTAAGATCTTTCCTAAATTAGTCATGCGATTGATCGGGTAGGGCGCAATGGGGGTAGCAATCGCCTTAATTCGGCGAAACAGATAAAAGCAAACGCAGGTTAACAACGCCAGGGTTAATAAAAACCACAGGTGTGAAACCAATTCCCAAATTGTTACATTTATTTTTCCGTACAGGGAAAACGCATTCCAGCCGTTTAATTTATCCGTGAAATATTTCAGCATAAAGAACTGTGGAATGGTTATTAATGGTATCGAGCTCAGCAGCGGAATGACCACGCGTTCCAGCCTTACCTTCAGCCAGCGGCGGCGCTCATAGCGCTGGTACAGCATAAAGGAAAAGTAGCCGGAAATGATAAAGAACACCTGCATGCGAAAGGCGTGGATCACGTCGTTCAGCACCGTCAGCGAGAACGACGGGCTGGCGCTGTTGACCGCCCAGCCGTGGCTGGAGTAAATCAGAGAAAGATGAAAAGGAACGCCGAGCAACATTAAATACGCTCGGATTGAATCAAGAAAAAACTCGCGTTGGTTGCTGCCGTTTGTCATAGATTACCGCTGATAATTTTTATTGAACCGTCATTAACCTGCTTATTAAGTCAGCATGCGTTAAATCGCAGCCCAAACCCTACTATACCGATTCATAATTTTCCATAGCGTCTTGCTGCCGGGCTTGGTACGCTGGGGTTTCTTCAGTTGCCTAAACTCTGAGCCATAAACATGAACCATTCATTTCTCATGTTGTCGGAAAGCTGAATAATCCATTAATATGGATTTTAAATGATTTGAGCACACGAATAGGGGGTGATGTGCTAGTTAATAATTTATCCAGACAACCACGCGCCAAGGGCGTCCGTTGGTTAGGTGCTACGACCGTATTGTTCACGCTGTTTTCCGCGCAGGCATGGGCCTTTTCCATCGATGATGTGGCCAAGCAGGCGCAGCAACTGGCGGGTAAGGGGTTTGAAGCCCCGAAGAGCAACCTTCCTTCTCAATTCCGTGACATGAAGTTCGCGGATTACCAGCAAATCCAGTTCAATCACGATAAAGCCTATTGGAACAAGCTGAAAACCCCTTTCAAGCTTGAGTTTTATCATCAAGGGATGTACTTCGACACGCCGGTGAAGATCAACGAAGTCACCGCCAATACCGTCAAGCAAATCAAGTACAGCGCAGATTATTTCAACTTCGGTTCGGTCAAGCACGATCCTGAATCGGTTAAGAATCTGGGCTTTGCCGGTTTCAAAGTGCTGTATCCGATCAACAGCGCAGACAAAAACGATGAAATAATGAGCATGCTGGGCGCCAGCTACTTCCGCGTGGTGGGCAAGGGCCAGGTGTACGGACTTTCCGCGCGCGGTCTGGCGATTGACACCGCGTTGCCATCCGGTGAGGAATTCCCACGCTTCCGCGAATACTGGATTGAGCGCCCTAAGGCCGGCGACAAGCATCTGGTTATCTATGCGCTGCTGGATTCGCCGCGCGCCACCGGCGCCTATCGCTTCGTGGTCTATCCGGGCCGAGACACCGTGGTCGACGTACAGTCCAAAGTGTTCCTGCGCGACAAAGTGGGCAAACTGGGCATCGCGCCATTAACCAGCATGTTCCTGTTTGGTCCGAACCAGCCGTCGCCAACGCTGAACTACCGTCCGGCGCTGCATGATTCCAACGGTCTGTCGATTCACGCTGGCAACGGCGAATGGATCTGGCGTCCGCTGAACAATCCGAAGCATCTTTCGGTCAGCACCTATACCATCGAACATCCAAAAGGCTTCGGTCTGCTGCAACGCGGCCGTAACTTCAAGGATTATGAAGATCTGGACGATCGCTATGACCAGCGTCCAAGCGCCTGGGTAGAACCGCGTGGTGATTGGGGCAAGGGCAAGGTCGAGCTGGTGGAAATTCCGACGGCGGATGAAACCAACGACAACATTGTGGCGTTCTGGACTCCAGACGTACTGCCAGATGCGAAAACGCCGCTGGCGCTGAATTACCGCCTGCATTTCACTCGCGATGAAGACAAGCTGCATTCACAGGATATTGCCTACGTGAGCCAGACCATGCGCTCTACCGGCGACGTGAAGCAGTCCAACCTGATCCGTGAACCGGATGGCAGCGTGGCGTTCCTGGTGGACTTCGTGGGCCCTGTGCTGGCCGGTCTTGACGCCAACACGCCGGTTGCTTCGCAAGTCAGCGTCGGCGACAACGGCGAGCTGGTGGAAAACAATGTACGCTATAATCCAGTCACCAAAGGCTGGCGTTTAACGCTGCGCCTTAAAGTGAAAGACGACAAGAAGCCGGTAGAAATGCGCGCTGCGCTGGTCAACGGTGACAAGACCCTGTCGGAAACCTGGAGCAATCAGCTGCCTGCCAATGAATAAGACGACTCAATCTGCCCAGGATTATCTTGCGGCAATGCCCCTGACCGATGCGCGGTCAGGGGCGCTCACCCAACAACTTGACGCCGGTGATGAGCCGGCGCTGGTTACTCTGCACCGCCAGATGGGCGCTGCCGATGCCAATGTCGGCGCGCTGTCGGCTGACGACGTGGCGCTGGCGTCGGTGAAAAGCCGTATCCAGACCGCCTGGCCGGATGCGCTCAGCGACGACAACTTCGATACGGATGCGGAAGGGCGCACCATTTTGCAGGCCACGCCGCCGATCAAGCGTACCAGCATGTTCCCTGAAGCCTGGCGCACCAATCCGGTGGCCCGTTTTTGGGATTCGCTGCTGGGGCGTGCGCCGCATAATCGGCATGTCAGCAAGGAAGAAGCCGCTGCGGAAAACCGCTGGCGTACCGTCGGCTCGATGCGTCGTTATGTGCTGCTGATCCTGATGCTGGTTCAGACCGGTATTGCCACCTGGTACATGAAAACCATTTTGCCGTATCAGGGCTGGGCGTTGATCGATCCTATCGCCATGCTGGATCAGGATCTGATGCAGTCGGTGTTGCAACTGCTGCCTTATGTGCTGCAAACCGGCATTCTGATCCTGTTTGCCATTCTGTTCTGTTGGGTGTCGGCGGGATTCTGGACCGCGCTGATGGGCTTTCTGCAATTGCTGATTGGCAAGGATAAATACAGTATATCCTCCACCATCAAGGGCGACGAACCGATCAACCCACAGCATCGCACCGCGTTGATCATGCCTATCTGCAACGAAGACGTTGAACGCGTGTTCGCCGGGCTGCGCGCCACTTATGAATCGGTGGCGGCCACTGGCCAATTGGATCACTTTGATATTTATGTGCTGAGCGACAGCTACGATCCTGATATCTGCATGGCGGAACAGAAGGCCTGGATGGAACTGTGCCGCGACGTTGATGGCCATGGCCGTATCTTCTATCGCCGTCGCCGCCGTCGCGTTAAACGCAAAAGCGGTAACATTGATGACTTCTGTCGTCGTTGGGGCGGTGAATACAGCTACATGGTAATCCTTGACGCGGACAGCGTCATGAGCGGCGAGTGTCTGACCGGTCTGGTTCGCCTGATGGAAGCCAATCCGAACGCCGGCATCATCCAGTCTGCGCCAAAAGCGTCGGGCATGGATACGCTGTATGCGCGCGTGCAGCAGTTTGCCACCCGCGTTTATGGCCCGCTGTTTACCGCCGGCCTGCACTTCTGGCAGTTGGGTGAGTCTCACTATTGGGGGCACAACGCGATTATCCGCGTGAAACCGTTCATCGAGCACTGTGCTTTGGCACCGTTGCCGGGTGAAGGCTCGTTCGCCGGGTCGATTCTGTCACATGACTTCGTCGAAGCGGCGCTGATGCGCCGTGCCGGTTGGGGGGTGTGGATAGCCTACGATCTGCCGGGCAGTTACGAAGAACTACCGCCCAACCTGCTGGATGAATTGAAGCGTGACCGTCGTTGGTGCCATGGCAACCTGATGAACTTCCGTCTGTTCCTGGTCAAGGGCATGCACCCGGTACACCGTGCAGTGTTCCTGACCGGCGTGATGTCTTACCTGTCGGCGCCGCTGTGGTTTATGTTCCTGGCGTTATCCACCGCGCTTCAGGTGGTGCATACGCTGATGGAACCGCAGTACTTCCTGCAGCCGCGGCAATTGTTCCCGGTATGGCCACAGTGGCGTCCCGAACTGGCGATAGCGTTGTTCTCCACCACCCTGGTGCTGTTGTTCCTGCCGAAGCTGCTCAGCATCGTGCTGATCTGGGCCAAGGGCGCCAAAGAATACGGCGGCGCGTTCCGCCTGCTGATTTCGATGCTGATGGAAATGCTGTTCTCGGTGCTGCTGGCGCCGGTGCGCATGTTGTTCCATACGGTGTTTGTGGTCAGCGCCTTCCTCGGTTGGGAAGTGGTATGGAACTCGCCACAGCGTGACGACGACGACACGCCATGGGGTGAGGCGTTCAAGCGCCATGGTTCGCAGATGCTGCTGGGGCTGGTATGGGCAGGCGGTATGGCCTGGCTGGACCTGCGTTTCCTGTGGTGGCTGGCACCGATTGTCTTCTCGCTGATCCTGTCGCCGTTCGTGTCGGTGCTGTCCAGCCGAGCGACGTTGGGGCTGAAGAGTAAACGCGCCAAGCTGTTCCTGATCCCGGAAGAGTACTCGCCGCCACGCGAGCTGGTGGCCACCGAAGAATACCTGCAGCTGAACCGCGACCGCGCGTTGCGTGACGGTTTCCTGCATGCGGTGGTCAATCCGTCCTTCAATGCGCTGGCCGCGGCCATGGCTACCGCCCGCCATCATCTGCGTGCTGCCATCGAACGGGTACGCGAAGAACGGGTTAACGAAGCGTTGCAGGTCGGCCCCGACGCTCTGGCCAAGCCAAAACGCCTTGAACTGTTGAGCGACCCGGTTGCGTTGTCGCGGTTGCATCAGCGCGTCTGGTTACAGCCGGAGGGCGAAAGCTGGCGTGAGCACTATCAACGGCTGCCACACAACGATCTGGCACACCCACGCGCTCAGCGTTAATCGCTGAACGTTTGCTACCCAGGGATGCGCATGGCGCATCCCTTTTTCGTTGGTACTTACGCAATGCTGACCTTGGGCTCGGCAAGAACTATGTTAAAATTTGCGCGGAGGTTGTTTATACCGAAACAACCATGCAGATAGGTCTATTGGGTGAAGATACGTTTTTATCTCCGTCTGGCATTGCTGGCACTCGGGACAGTCGTCTTGTCCGGCTGCGGCAGCATCATCAGCCGTACGGTGCCGGGTGCAGGGCACGGCAATCAATATTATCCGGGCGTGCAGTGGGATTTACGCGATACGCCGTGGCGTTATCTAACGGTGATTGACGTGCCGTTGTCGATGGTGGTGGACACCTTTATGCTGCCGTTTGATATGCGACACGGGCCGTATGAGTAATCGTTCAGCCGTTGGTGGCGAACGCCAATAGCCAATAGCGTTTTCCCTGGCAGTCAAAGGTACTCAATGCGTGCATCCCCAGGCCGTCAACGTGCGCAGCCAACGAATGCGGGTTGTGCTGGTCAATAAACAGCGCGCCGAGATCAAATCTTTCGTGGGTGTGGTTTTTCACCGCCGCGAACAGCTGTTTTAACACGCCTTTTCCTCGCCATTGCGTCGCCAGGCATACCGGGCCGTATAAAAACACTCGCTGCTCGGCCAGCGGCCGGCCGTTGAACGTCAGGCTGGCTAGGGTCTCGACCAGCGCGTCGACCACCGGTGGGCGTGGCTGTGTGTCCGTCTGGGACAGGCAGACAAAGCCGGCCAGTTGACCGTCGTGCTCCGCCACCAATATGCCGAGGTCTTGGTTGAGGCTGGCCAACTGCGCCTCATCCATGGTTGAAACGATAAAACCTTGTTGCAGCTGCGCGCCGCTGAGATTCTCTGGCGTGTTTAGCCGTTGCAGCGTCAAAATGGCGGGGTAATCGCTGGCACGCGCCTGGCGAATAAGCATTATCGGATCCTTAAATTAACGTCGGACAGCAGAGCACGGCTCTCGACCGTTGGGCGGGCCGTAGCCAGGCCCGCCCGAGGGGGATTAACGCTCATCCCATTCATCGGCGGCCGTTTCGCCCTCTTCGGTGTCGAGCGGTGGATTCAGTTGGAAATCGCCTTCTTCCCATTCATACAGGGTATTTTCACCCAACCATTCTTCATGAATTTCCTCGTCGTCATAATCGCCGTCGAATATCGCTTGAGCCGCCGCGCCGCTGCGCAGCGTCAGGCACTCAACCGACTCGCCTTCGTCTTCAAAAAATTCAGCCTGCCACATGATATCACCGTCCAGCATCACGTATTTTTGCAGATTGAACTGTTGTGGCACCGGCGGTTCGTCATCATTACCGCCTTCGGCGGACTCAATAAACTCTTCGCGCGCTGCATCGATTGCTTCTTCCAAAGTGGCATATAGGCTCATGATCGTCTCCGGTAACAGTGCGGTTAATGAGTAAACTTCAGGACTTCTGAAGCGTCGTGACAAACGTCAAAAGTAATTGTTGTCGCAGCCACGCAGGATGCAAATTTTTTTGTTGTCCATTTTGCGACGAGGGTTGTCGCTTAAGCCGGCGAAACGGTGCCAGTGGCGAAGAATAATGGCACATCATCGTTCAACGCTCAGGAGCCCATGATGTTGCCTAATCCACAAACCAAATATCATCCCTTTCCACCGGTTGCGCTGCCGGATCGCCAGTGGCCGGCGCGCACGCAGCAACGAGCGCCACGCTGGTGTTCCAGTGATTTACGCGACGGTAATCAGGCGTTGGCGGAGCCGATGGACAGGGAGCGCAAGCAGTTGTTTTATCAGCTGTTGCTGCAATGCGGTTTTAGTGAAATCGAAGTGGCGTTTCCCTCGGCGTCGCAGACCGACTTTGATTTTGTTCGTTACTTGATCGACGAACGACAGATCCCGGACGGCGTGACCATTCAGGTTCTGACCCAGTCGCGCGACGATCTGATCGACCGCACCTTTGAGGCGCTGCAAGGCGTGCCTCGCGCGATTGTGCATCTGTATAACGCCACCGCGCCGCTGTTTCGTGACATCGTATTCCGACAAGACAAGGCCGCCACCATCGCGCTGGCGGTTAATGGCGCCCGGCGTATTCGGCAGCTTTGCGAACGACAGCCGGAGACCGAATGGACGTTTGAATACTCACCGGAAACCTTTTGTTTTACCGAATTGCCGTTTGCCCTGGAGATTTGTGAAGCGGTGGCCGAGGTGTGGCAGCCGAGCGCGCAACGGCCGATGATCGTCAATCTGCCTGCAACGGTGGAAGTCAGTACGCCGAATGTCTATGCCGACCAGATCGAATGGTTCTGTCGTCATTTCAGCCAACGCGAGCGGGTGACCATCAGCGTGCATCCGCATAACGATCGCGGTACCGGCGTAGCCTGCGCGGAGCTGGCGATGTTGGCGGGGGCCGATCGCGTTGAAGGCTGTCTGTTTGGCAACGGCGAACGTACCGGCAATGTCGATCTGGTGACGCTGGCGCTGAATCTGTACACCCAGGGGATCGCTCCGGGGTTGGACTTCAGCCGTCTGCAACAGGTGGTGGAAGTGGTAGAGCAGTGCAATCAGCTGCCGGTACATCCGCGCCATCCCTATGCCGGTGAACTGGTGTTTACCGCCTTTTCCGGCTCCCATCAGGACGCGATCAAAAAAGGCTTTGCCGCCCAGGCCGAAAGGCAGGATGGACGCTGGCAGGTGCCTTACCTGCCGCTCGATCCGGCCGACGTCGGTTGCAGTTACGAAGCGGTGATCCGGGTCAACAGTCAGTCGGGTAAAAGCGGTGCCGCATGGTTGCTGGAACAGAATCACGGTTTGTCGTTGCCGCGCGGGTTGCAGATTGATTTTAGCCAGGTGGTGCAGCAGCAAACGGATGGCAGCGGCAAGGAAATGACCAGCGCCGAGCTGTGGCGGCTGTTCCGCAATCAGTATGGCCTGGTAGAGCAACCGCGTTTGCAACTGGTGAGCTATCAGACCGAAAGTCGTGGCGACCACGCCTACAGCTTCCAGGCCAGCGTGATGGTTGACGGTGAACCTCAGCCGCTTACCGGTGTAGGCAATGGCCTGTTGTCCAGTGCCGTCGATGCGTTACGCCAGCGGTTCGGCATTCAGCTGGCGATTGCCGATTATCATGAGCACACGCTGGGGCATCAAAGCCACAGCCGGGCGGTGGCCTATATTCGCTGTACGGCCCCAGGCAGCGATGCGGCATACGGTGTCGGTATTGATGCCGATTCTGCCCGCGCGTCGTTACAGGCGCTGTTCAACGTGGCGGGGCGCTATCTGACGCCACCACCGGTTGCGGCTGGCTGAAATAAACGCTGGGCGCGACGCCCAGTTGGCGACGGAACATCGCGCTAAAAGCGCTCGGGCTGTCATAGCCAAGATCCAGCGCTACCGACAGCACCGAGTGCCCGCTGGCCAACGCGTTGAGGGCGGCCAACAGGCGTGCGCGACGCAGCCAATCGCCGTAGCGCAGACCGGTTTCGCGCTGAAAACGACGCGCCAGGGTACGGCCGCTGACGTTGATATGCCGTGCGGCCTGCTCCAGCGTCCAGGGTTGCGCCAGCGAGCCTTGAATATGCTGGCACAGTGCCAGCAAGGCCCGGTCGCGAGGTTCGGGGAGATGCAGCGGCAACATGGGCATCATGCGCAACTCATCGAGAATCAACTCCATAATGCGCTCTTCACGACCGCCAGACGCATAGTTTGCGGGAATGTCCAACGCGCTGACGATCAGTTCACGCAGCAGCGGCGAGATCTGCACTACCTGACACTGGGCGGGCAGATCGGCGCGAGCCAGCGGATCGACGAACAGCGTTCTGACCGCCACCTTGCCGGTAAAGCGCAGGTTGTGTTCGACCCGTGCCGGCAACCATACCCCGCGGCCAGGCGGCACTACCCAACTGCCGAGTCGGGTATTGATCTGTACCACGCCGCTTAGGCAGTGGATCAGCTGTGCGCAGTTATGGTGGTGATCGGGTTCGATGTCACCGTGCTGATAATCCTTGGCGAATGGCACAATGGATTGATTTTCCGGCAGGTAATCATGGTGATAAAGCATTGTTACGCCCGGTTCGGTGGCAGGAGAGTATCCGGCAGCATGCCATGCAGCCCATTTTCATGCCAGTGCTGAAACGCATTTCTTGGCAAGGGTAGGCTCGGGATAACGGCTATGTTAGCTGGCGATGGCTGGTCACGTCACGCTAGCCGACACTGAGCGATATGGGAGAATAATGTGACCACACGTGATGCCGTGCTGCGCATTGCGCGGCCAACCGACCAGCTTGAGGCTATCGCCAGCCTGTATTGCCAGGGATTGGGATTCCGCCGGCTGGGTGAGTTTTACGATCATCAGGGTTTTGACGGCATTATGGTCGGCCATCCGCACCATCCCTATCACCTTGAGTTTACCCATCATCACGGTGTACGGGTGGGGCGAGCGCCGACGCAGGACAATTTGCTGGTGTTCTATCTGCCTGACGAGACGCGGTGGCGCGAGCGCTGTCAGCAGATGCTGGCCGCCGGCTTTCGTCAAGTCGCCGCGTACAATCCCTACTGGCAAGTCAATGGCGTCACCTTTGAGGATTTTGATGGTTATCGCGTAGTGCTGCAACAACGGGCGTGGCAGGAATAAAAAGCCGACGCGTGGAGCGTCGGCTGGTTGTGAGGTGTATTGGCGATCAGTTATCGGTCGCCAAGGTCTGCGGTTTTTTGCCTTGGGTATTTTCCAGCATACGGCGAATAGGTACGATCAACAGAATCAGTACCGCTGCGCAAATCAGCAAGGCGATGGAGCAGCGGGCGAACAGGTTAGGCAGCATCTCCAACTGATCGGCCTTAACGTGGCCGCCGATCAGGCCGGCAGCCAGGTTGCCCAGGGCGCTGGCGCAGAACCACAGCCCCATCATTTGGCCACGCATTCTCTCCGGCGCCAGCAATGTCATGGTCGCCAGCCCGATCGGGCTCAGACACAGCTCACCCAGCGTCAGCATCAGAATGCTGCCCACCAGCCACAGGGGGGAAACGCCGGCACCGTCGTTGTTCAGTACGTGCTGTGCGGCCATCATCATCAGGCCGAAGCCCGCAGCGGCAAACAGAATGCCGATCACGAATTTGGTGATGCTGCTCAGACGCACCTTGTTGCGTGCCAGCGCCGGCCAGAGCCAGCTGAACAGCGGTGCCAGCAGGATGATAAACAGGGCGTTGATAGACTGGAACCAGACCGCCGGGATTTCAAAACTGCCGATGGTACGGTTAGTGTAATCGTTGGCGAACAGGTTGAACGAGGTCGGTTTCTGTTCAAACGCCGACCAGAAGAAGGCCGCCGAGATCAGCAGGATAAAGCAGACCAGTAACCGAGCGCGTTCTTTGCGGTTCAGGCCGGCGAACATGAACAGATAAACGAAATACAGCGTTACCGAGGCGGCGATAACGTAAACCAGCGCGCTGGCCACGGCGACCGGGTTCACCACCACAATGCCGTAGGCAATCAGCGCGACGACGGCGACAATCGCCACGGCAATCACCATCAACCAGGCGCCAACGCCTTTTTTCTTGGTTACCGGGCTATTCCAGGTCGAGTCCAGGCCTACTTCACTGTCATAGCGTTTCATGGCTGGTACCGCGAAGGTACGGAAGATAACCAGGGCCACCAGCATACCGATACCGCCGATGCCAAAACCCCAATGCCAACCATGGGAACGGATCAGCCAGCCGGAAATCAACGGCGCAATAAATGAGCCCATATTGATGCCCATGTAGAACAGCGAAAAACCGCCGTCGCGGCGGGCATCGCCTTTCTTGTACAGCGTACCGACCATCACCGAAATGCAGGTCTTGAACAGGCCGGAACCCAGTACGATAAACATCAGGCCGATAAAGAACAGGTTGTTGCCCATGATCGCCGACAGGGCGATCGACAGGTGACCAAGGGCAATCAGGATTGACCCGTACCACACCGCTTTTTGCTGGCCGAGCCAGTTATCCGCCAGCCAACCGCCGGGCAGCGCCGCCAGGTACATGCTACCGGCAAAAATGCCGACGATAGCCGATGCGTTTTCGCGCGCCAGACCCATACCGCCGTCATACACCGTGGCGGCCATAAACAGAATCAGTAACGGACGAATGCCATAGAACGAGAACCGCTCCCACATTTCGGTAAAGAACAGCGAACCGAGTGGATAGGGATGGCCGAAAAAGGTGCGGCTTTCAGTATTGTTAGAGGATTGCATAACTATTCCCAATAAAAAGTGCCGCGATGACACGGCTTATACTTGTGATATATGTGTTTTAAGGAAAGTAATCCGCATAACGTGGATTACTCGACAAAACTCCAGCCGCAGTGCCTGATAGCCGTGGAAAGCAAGGCGGTCATTTCTTCACTTGGCCAAATGCTGCGCATCGGCGTGATATTATTTAACCATTTGATAACCTGATGCTGGTTTTGTCTAGCCCCTGACAGTCATTTATAAGATGAAAAGTCGACAAACGTCTAGTTTTTTGGTTTTTATGTTGGCTTTGGCGGAAATGCTATTGACAGCTGAATACGAGGGTTTTTTTTATTAATTTTTTATAAAACAAATTGTTATGTACTTTATGTTGCTGTTTTGTGGCGCAGGCGACGTCGCAGGTAGGCTCAGGAGAAAAGTTGGAAAATGGCGCTTATGGCTGAAAATTCGCCAGCGGCGGTGATAATTGGCGTTAAGGTTCTTGCTGCAAGCTATCGTCCTCGTGGTGTTTCGGGCGGCGGCGCTGCAGGCACCACCACGAGTAAACCGCATTGAACAACACCACGACGGCGGTTACGCAGAATACCGCCCTAAAGCCGTAACTGGCGGAAACTGCCGCACCGAGCAAGGGACCGGTGACGTTACCAACGTCTCGAAAGGATTGGTTATAGCTGAAAATTCTGCCGGCGACCTGATTGGTGCAGTTATAGATCAGCAGGGTTTGCACTGCCGGAAGTAGGGCACCGTCTGCAGCCCCCAGCAAAAAGCGCAACACGCCGAGTTGCCACGGCGTCTGTACCAGCGCCATCGGGATCAGCAACAGTACCGAAAATATCAGCATGCACACCAAAATGCGTTCTGGGCCGATTCTGTCGCCCAACTTACCCAGTCTTGGCGCGCTGAGCAGCGCGGCAACGCCCGGAACGGAGGCGATCAAGCCGCTGACAAATGCCAGATTAGCAATATCTCCGGCCAGATCGCGGACATACAACGTGAGGATCGGTGCTATCGAGCCGCTGGCGACCTGAATAATCATCGTGGTCACGAACAGCGCCAGAATCAACCTGGGGTTTTTCAGTGAGGAAAAAACTTGCCGTGCATCTAGCATGTCTTTCTTTTGCACCGGCGTGAACCGCTCTTTAACGAAAAACAGCGTCAGGATAAAGCACACCAACAGCACCGCCGCGGTAATGTAAAATACCGGCCGCAAGCCATAGCTGTCTGCCAGCAAACCACCGATCAGCGGCCCGATCAGTGCGCCGCTGACGCCGCCGGTCGACAGGGTGCCCAGCGCCCAGCCGCTGCGGTTACGCGGTACCTGGGTGGCGATCAGCGCATTGGCGTTTGGGATGAATCCTCCCAATAACCCCAGTAGCGCGCGCAACGCCAAAAATTGCCAGATATTTTGTGCCATGCCCATCAGGACCATCACGATGGCCATGCCCAGCGCCGAACGCAGCAGCATCAGCTTGCGACCGCGCCGATCGGCGAGGCCGCCCCAGAACGGTGAGGCAATGGCAGAAAACAAAAAGGTGATACTGAATACCAGTCCTGACCACATATTCAACGCCTGGTGGCCGGTTACGCCGAGGGTTTCCACGTATAACGGCAGGAACGGCATGATCAGGCTGAACGCGGCGCCAGTCAGAAAGCAGCCGAGCCAGGTGACGAACAGATTGCGTTTCCAGTTTATGGGTGCAGATGCCGGAGCCATACAATACCGCGAAAGAAGGTGTCAGGTTTTGCCGTGGTGCCGTGGCAAAGCAGAAAGTTAGCGGGGTAAGTATGCGCTCTAAAGCGGTGTGCGGCAAATCAGCGATGGCAATATATGCAGCAAAATGAAAAGAAGTTTTAAAATTCTCAGCGGCAATGATTTCCCGCGTAGGCAACGCGGGAAGGGGCGACTATATGCCGTTTAACGCGTCAAAACCGCTGCTGGTGGTGGTGACCGCCATCTCGGTAACATCATAGTCTGCTACGGCGGTGAAGGGATCTTGCGCCAGAATGTGGTCTAACTGGCTACGCGCCATGCTCTTGACCAGGATCACGCCGCCGGTGCGGGGATTCTTGCGGCCAGCGGCGATGAAATCACCTTGGGCGAAGTACTTTTTCAACCAGATGATGTGCCCGTCGAGCAGGCTGTCGACCTCTTCGATAGGGCGGTGGTAGGTCAGGCTGACAATGAACATAACGGCTCCGAAAACGCAAAAAGTGAGCAGGTAACATCACACCGTTGTGATGTACGATCAAGAGATTGCGATAAAAAAACCCGCCAGTGGCGGGTTTGCAATCAATACAGCGATGGTTCGCCTTCCGGGCGGGTTTTGAAGCGGCGGTGCAGCCACATATACTGATCCGGCGCCATCAGGATCTCTTTTTCGACCACTTTGTTCATAAAGGCCGCAGCGTCCAGTTCGTTGTCCAACGGGAAGTTTTCCACCGCCGGTTGCATGATCAGCTCATAGCCTTTGCCATCCGGCAGGCGACGAGGGGTAAATGGAATGATCGCCGGCTTGCCCATGCGCACCAGCACATAACTGCCGGTGGTGGTGGCGGCCTTGTCGACGGCAAACAGCGGAGCAAACACGCTGCTGCGCGGGCCGTAGTCATGATCTGGCGCGTACCAGATGATATCGCCCTGTTTCAGCGCGCGGATCATGCCCTTGACGTCTTTACGATCCAGCATGGATTTGTTGGAGCGCATGCGGCCCCAGGTCTGTAGCCAATCCATTAGTTTATTGTCATGCGGACGATAAACGCCGATACCCGGATTGTGAATGCCAAAGATACGAGCACCCAGCTCCAGCGTCAGAAAATGCAATCCGATCAGCAACACCCCTTGCTGGTTATCGCGCGCTTTTTGTATATGCTCCAGCCCGCTAACGGTAAACCAGCGTTCGATACGCCAGTTTGGCCAGAACCAGGCCATGCCGGTTTCAAACAACCCCATACCTACCGACTCAAAATTTTTCACCACTAAAGCTTCGCGTTCCGCTTTCGGCATGTCGGGGAAACATAACGCCAGATTGCGATCGGCGATTTCTACCCGACGTTTTAAAAAGCGCATGGAGAAGCGGCCCAAAGTGGTGCCTAACTGATAAATTACCGGATAAGGTAGCAAAACCAGCAGGTATAACAGGCCAATGCCAAACCAGGTCAGCCAGTAACGAGGATGCAATAAAGATCGATTAAAAGAGGGAACTTGCGTCATGTGTTCTCAGCTTAGAAGCAGTCATTTAATAGTAAAAACAGATAATTAGCATGTTCATTCGCCCAAGGGACCTGTGGCACGCATTTCATTTTCTGCCGGTTATAGCGATATATTGTGACAGTTTTTCGGCAGAACTGGAAAACCGACCGCATTAAATCATCATTTGCCCTGCCGCGATCTTAACGTGCCAATAGCCAGTTGCGCGTTGCGTTGCGATAAAAAGGGCTGCGATGAAACATTAGCTGCCAGTATCATAGCAGCATAAATATTCAGGAGTTAATTATGTTGTTTTCATGGTTAAGCGCGGGATTATTAATAATGGGCGTACTGTTAGGCAGTCTGGCTGCCCACTGGCAATCGAACCCGCTGCTGGCGACGGCTGGCGTGGTACTGTTGGCGGGCGTGGTGAGCGCCGGATTTACCGAACGTCATGGCGGACGCTGAACGGCGCCCGCCTTGATGATTAATCGTTTTTGAACAGGCCTTTTACCGCATGTGGTTCGCTACGCCAGTACTGTGGCGGCGCACTGGCCCGCTCACCCAACTTGGCTGCCGCATGCCATGGCCAACGTGGGTTATAAAGTATACCACGCGCCAAGGCCACCATATCGGCTTGCCCGCTGGCGATAATGGTTTCTGCCTGTTCCGGTTCGGTAATCAGGCCGACGGCGATGGTGGGCATGCCGACTTCGCGTTTGATGGTTGCGGCGAACGGCACCTGATAGCCTGGCCCGACCGGGATTTTCTGCTGCGCAGATAAACCACCGCTGGAAACGTGAATATAGTCACACCCCAGTTCCTTCAGTTCTTTGGCCAAGATAACCGACTGTTGTTCGTCCCAGCCGCCTTCCACCCAGTCACTGGCGGAAATGCGAACCCCGACGGCTTTATTGGCCGGGAATACCGCGCGGACTTCACTGAAAATCTCCAGCAGCAGACGCATGCGGTTTTGCAATGAGCCGCCATACTGGTCGGTACGCTGGTTAGCCAGCGGCGACAAAAACTGATGCAGCAGGTAGCCGTGCGCGCCGTGCAGTTCAATCAACTCGAAACCCAGCCGGTCGGCACGTTTTGCGGCTGCAACAAACTGCCGTTTAAGCGTGGCGATACGCTCCAGACTCATGGCTTGCGGCGCTTCGTCATGTGGATGGAAGGGTACCTCGGAAGGCGCAATGGTTTGCCAACCACCGCTGGACTGGCTGATTTGCGCGCCGCCGGCCCAGGGCACCGCGCAGGAGGCTTTGCGTCCGGCGTGGCCAAGCTGGATGCCCAGCGGCAGGGTGGCGTGCTTTTTCACCGCCTGTATCACTCCCGCCAGTGCCTGTTCGGTTGTGTCGTCCCACAGACCCAGATCGTCCGGTGAGATCCGCCCTTCCTCCGCCACTGCGGTCGCTTCAACAATCAACAGTCCGGCGCCGGACATTGCCAAATGCCCCAGGTGCATGGTGTGCCATTCGCTGGCGCTGCCGTGTACGGCGGAATATTGGCACATCGGTGCGATGATGATGCGGTTGGGCAAGGTCAGTTTGCCGAGGGTAATCGGTTGGAATAGCTGGCTCATAATATCCTCGTAGTGCGTTATTAATGAATCGCGTGCTAAGCACAGGCATATCCGGATTTGTGATGCTCGTCAAGTTTTAGACCGGGAACGGCACCATGCCGTTAATGCTGTGTTAGGTGCTTTTTTCGGGTATCATGTGCGCCGCGCGCGGGCGCTAGGCCGGCGCGCATGTTAATCAGTCACCTCCGAAAGACAGGAACGTACACCATGCCAGTGTTACATAACCGAATCTCTAACGAGGAATTGAAGGCGCGCATGCTGGCCGAAACCGAGCCGCGCACCACAGTTTCTTTTTATAAATACTTCACGCTCGACGATCCCAAGGCGTTTCGCGACAGCCTGTATCTTCAGTTCGAAAAACTGAAGGTCTTCGGCCGCATTTATGTGGCGAAAGAGGGCATCAATGCGCAAATCAGCGTGCCACAGAGCAACTTTGAGGCGTTCAAGGCCACGTTATTTGCCAGCCACCCGGCGTTGAATCAGGTACGTCTGAATATTGCGCTGGAAGACGACGGTAAATCGTTTTGGGTGCTGCGCCTGAAGGTGCGCGATCGCATCGTGGCTGATGGCATTGATGATGCCAGCTTCAATCCGGCCGACGTCGGTGAATATCTGAAGGCCGATCGGGTCAACGAAATGATCGACGATCCGGATACGTTGTTCGTCGATATGCGCAACCACTACGAATACGAAGTGGGCCATTTCGAAAACGCCATTGAAGTGCCTTCTGACACCTTCCGCGATCAGTTGCCGATGGCCGTCGACATGTTGCAGGACAATAAAGACAAAAAGATCGTCATGTACTGCACCGGCGGTATTCGCTGTGAAAAGGCCAGCGCCTACATGCGCCACAATGGCTTCAAGAACGTTTATCACGTGGAAGGCGGCATTATCGAATACGCCCGACGGGCGAAAGAGCAGGGCCTGCCGTTGAAGTTTATCGGCAAGAACTTTGTGTTCGACGAGCGGATGGGGGAGCGCATTTCTGATGACGTGATTGCCCACTGTCACCAGTGCGGCGAGCCGTGTGATACTCACACCAACTGCAAGAATGACGGCTGCCATTTGCTGTTTATTCAGTGCCCGAGCTGTGCGGCCAAGTTTGAAGGCTGTTGCAGTGAGATTTGTCGCGAAGAGCTGAAACTGCCGCGCGAAGAGCAGCGCGCACGCCGCGCCGGTCGCGAAAATGGCATCAAAATCTTTAATAAATCAAAAGGTTTGTTGCAGACGACGATGCATATTCCGGCACCGGAAGAGAAGTAACGCGGCAGGCCGCGGGGTAAAGGGGCGGCAGCGATGACCGCCCCGATTGAGTATTACTCGCGCACGCCTTCTACCGAGATGATCAGCTCGACATCCTGCGACGCCGGGCCAAGATCGGTGGTAATGCCGAAGTCTTTCAGCGTGATCTTGCCATTGGCTTCAAAGCCGGCGCGGTAACCCCCCCACGGATCCTTGCCCTGACCCAACAGTTTGGCGTCCAGCGTTACCGGCTTGGTCACGCCGTTCAGGGTCAGGTTGCCCACCACCGCATAGCCGTCACCGTTTTTCTTCACCTCGGTGGAGACAAACGTGGCCTGCTTGTTTTTCTCGACGTTAAGGAATTCGGCGCTGCGCAAGTGCTTGTCACGTTCAGCGTGATTGGTATCAACGCTGGCGGTATTGATGGTGACGTTCACCTTGTCCTTGGAAGGATCTTTCTCGTCGAAGGTGAAGCCACCGTCGAAGTCTTTGAAGCTACCGTACAGCCAGCTATAGCCCAGGTGCTGAATGCGGAATTCGATAAAGGCATGCTGCCCCTGTTTGTCAATCTTATAGTCGGCGGCCAAGGCGGAGCCGGCGCTCAGCAACAGTGCGCCGGCGGTCAGGCCCAATACGGTCTTTTTCAACATAGCAATCTCCATAAATCCACGAGGTTAATCGGCGCTGCGACCCAGCATCCGTTTCAAAGTGACATCACCATCAACAAAGTGATGTTTAAGCGCGGCCAGAGCGTGCAGTACTGACAGTACTACCACGGCCCAGGCCAGATAAAGATGAACAGTGCCGGCGGTATCGGCCTGACTGGCCATACCGGTTGCCGTTGCCGGAACGTCGAACCAGCCGAATACGCTGATCGGTTGTCCGTCTGCGGTCGATATCAGGTAACCGCTGATCAGGATGCTAAACAGAACCACGTACAGCGCCAGGTGCGCCAACACTGCGCTGATGCGGGTGAAACGACCGTAGCTGGCCAGCGGCTTGGGCGGCGGTGATACGAAGCGCCAAATCACCCGCACCACCATCACGCAAAACAGTATCACGCCGATGCTTTTGTGAATTTCCGGCGCCTGGTGATACCAAACGTCATAATAGCCCAGGGTGACCATCCATAGCCCAAGAGCAAACATGCCATAGACGGCCAACGCGACCAGCCAATGAAGCAAAATCGAAATGTGACCAAAGCGGTCAGCGGTGTTTTTCCAGAGCATCGGACTTCCTTACTTTCCCTATGTTCGGTTGCAATAATTAAACATTAAAAAACATAAAATCAATAATTAATTTATCTATGTTACTTCTTATTTATCTCAATCAAATAATTTGTTTTAAGCTGTCGAAATTGGTCAAAGATATCGTTTGATAGTATTAGTCTTTGGCGCGTCGGTTTATTATTTTTTGTTGAATTATATAATTTTAATCTCACGATCGCCGCTTTTGTAATCTTACGTAAATATCATCGACATAATTGAGCAAAAAAGCCGTTTTCAACTGCCATGGCACGGTAAAAAAAAATGTGAACCGTTTTTGACACCATGATTCATCAGCATTGGCGCTGGGTAATCCTGCTGTCCAGCTACGGATTTTGCTAACATGGAGGCTTCACAGGCCGGTCTGGCCATGTGCCTTCAGGGTATCAAGGAAACCATAATGGGACGAACTATCTTGACCGATCGTACGCTGCGCATGGCGTTATTGCTGGCGATGATTGTGGTGATCCTGGCTGGCGTCAAAGCCGCGTCCGACATTGTCGTGCCGTTCTTGCTGGCGGTTTTTTTTGCTATCGTGCTTAACCCGCTGGTGGTGGTGCTCGAACGCTGGCGTATTCCACGCGCGCTGGGTATCGCGCTACTGGTGGCGGCGGTGGTGGTGCTACTGATGCTGTTTATCGGTATGTTGGGGGCTTCACTCAACGAATTTGCCCGCTCGTTGCCACAATATCGCGGCATGATGGCGGAGAAAATGCGTCAGTTGCAGTATTATGCCGACCGTTTCAATATCACCATTTCCCTTGAGGTTATTGCGCATTATATCGATCCCGCCGCCGCGATGAATCTGGTGACGCGCTTGCTGAGCCACTTTTCCGGCGCGATGAGCAATATCTTCCTGCTGTTGATGACCGTGGTGTTTATGCTGTTTGAAGTGCCGCTGTTGCCTTACAAACTGCAACAGGCGTTGGATAAACCGCATGAGGGCATTGCCAATATCCAGCGCGCGGTGCAAGGCGTCACCCATTATCTGGTGATTAAAACGGTTATCAGCCTGGCGACCGGGGTGATCGTCTGGATATTCCTGGCGCTACTGGAGGTGCGTTTTGCCTTTATCTGGGGATTGCTGGCGTTTTTATTAAACTACATTCCCAATATTGGTTCGGTGATAGCCGCTATTCCGCCGTTAATCCAGGCGTTGTTATTTAATGGTGTGGGCGATGCAGTGGCGGTGGCCGGCGGGTTTGTGCTGATCAATATGGTGATTGGCAATATGCTCGAGCCGCGCGTGATGGGGCGCGGGTTGGGCCTGTCGACGCTGGTTGTCTTCCTGTCGCTGATATTCTGGGGCTGGCTGATGGGGCCTGTCGGAATGCTGCTGTCGGTGCCGCTGACTATCATCGCGCGTATAGCGTTGGAAGCCAGCGATGGCGGCCACCGACTGGCGGTGATCCTTGGCGATGGCCGGGAACCACGCCAGCAGCCGGCTACGCCGCCCGAGTGACGACAGGCAAGGAAAGTAGGCCTATACCGCCAGTTGCGTGAGATAGGCACCATGGAGCGGTGCAGCCGGTGGGTAAAAATAACGCAGCACGTTATATAACGAATAGAATTCCAGCCGGTTGCGGACGTTGATCTTTTCAGTGATATGGCGTTTATGCACATAAACGGTGTGTGAGCTGATCTGCAGTTTGCGCGCGATGCGGTAGTTTGGCATTTCCGCCATCCAGAACCGCATGACGGTCAGTTCCTGCGGGCTGAACAGTGAATGGGTCCGATTTTCCTGCGGCATAACCGGTTTGTCACGCAAGATGCGTAACGCCTTGGACAGGATCGACTTGCTGAACAGAAACGCGTTATCGGCGATGCGTATTGGATTATCGCTGTAGGGATAGGGGGTATCCAGGTAGATAAACAGCGTGGCGTAATGACTGTCGTCGATAAATCGCTGTAACTGGGCGTCAACGAGGTTATGCCGACAGACGCTGGTCAGGTTCAGCAGGATGTGGGTGGGTTTGAAACCGGTCAGCAGCGGCAGGGCAGATGCCAGGCTGCTAGCGCATTTTATACTGCTGAAAGCATGGGGGGTAAAATAGCCGGCAATTCCCAGGCAGGTGTAGCCGCATTCGTCCACGACAAGTAGTTTCATGGTGACATCCTTGTGATAAAGCAAAAAACATCGGGCATTACATCTGTAAAATAGGGGGAATGCCAGCACTCTACAACTCGGAAATCCAGACTACAGTGCAAGCTTTTTCCGTGGCAAAGTGAACGTAGAGCGGATAGCGAGCCGCAAGGGGTGAGCAACGAAAGTGGAATCAGCCTGCGCCGAGCGGTCGCAGGCGACGACAAACCTAATCAGTCGTGATTGAAACGGCGCAGCGCAAACGGCGATATGTCGAACGGAATGGTTTTATCCTGGGCGTACAATGCGGCAATTTCGCCCAACACGCTGGCAAACTTGAAACCATGGCCACTCAATCCGCTAATGACCATCATATTCGCGCAATCGGGCACGGTATCGATAATAAAGTCTTCATCGGGACTCATGTCGTAGGTACAGGCTTTGCCATGCAGACAGACGCCAACGCCCGCCAAATGCTGGCGCAGGAAGTTGAATACCTCGCTGCCGTCGCTGGCAATGCTGCCAAAAGGCGTGCGCTGGGCGGGATCGTCGATCGGCTGGCCGCCGTCATGTTTGCCGACTTTCAAACCGTCGTTATCGGCCGGGAAACCATAATAATGGCAGCCATCCTGCGCTTCCACGGTAAACGCCGGGAAGCGGTTGGTTTCGCTATAACGCCCATCTGCCTGATGCCAGGAGAAGACTTTACGCAATGGCGTTACCGGCAACAGCGGCAGCAATTTCTTCACCCAGGTGCCTGCGGCAACCACCACCTTGCGTGCCTGGAAGCGGCCTTCCGGCGTGGTAACTTCAACCCCGTCATCCATGGCCGCAACCGATGTTACCGCACAGTTGAACAGCTGGCTGCAGCCGGCATCTTTGGCAAGTTTGATATATTGGGCTATCGCCAGTTCGGCGCGCAAGAAACCGGCATCAGGTTCAAACACCGCCACGTAGTTTGACGGTACGCTGAATTCTGGCCAGCGTTGCTGGATTTCATCGGCGGTCAGCAATTGGCTATTGAGGCGGAAAGCGTGGGCGCTGTGGCGCGCGTTGGTGATAAATTCGGCATCGTGCGGGCCGATATTCAGCACGCCGCAGGCGTGGAACAGTTGTTCACCGCTGGTCAAGGCCAGGCCATTCCACAGCGCCTGTGCGCGCAGCACTAACGGCACGTACTTTTCACCCTCGCCATAGGCATGGCGAATAATCCGCGTATCACCGTGATGACTGCCGTTACTGTGTGGCGGAATGGCGCTGTCGATCATCAACACCTTTAACCCGGCCTGCGTTGCGTAATACCCCGCGGCGGCGCCTACCGAACCACTGCCCACCACGATCAAGTCATATTCCACGTCACCCTTCCTCACTGTTGCGCGTTGCTTATCGCCCCATAATAAAAGGTTGGTCTTATCAATGCATCCGTTGTTGCGGTAACAGCCAAAGAAAAAGCGCCAGGAGTGTGCGCCGGCGCTTTAGAGGTGAGTGATGGAAGCGTTAGTGTTTTTTACGATCAAGATCCTGGTAATCCGTTGATTCGATTTTGGCGATGCCGGCTTCTAGAATGTTAATAAGTTGTCGGGCGACATCGGTGGTTAACCAAAGCGTTCTGTCTACTTGGGCTTCTTCGGGCGTTTGGTCTAGTGAAGACAGGTAATGAAGGCGTATCATCATGGCGTCATAGACGTCGACAGTACTGATATCCCAACCAACAAGCGGGTGCGTCTGAATTACTTCATCATTTCTGTCCATAAAGACCCCTTATTGAGTAGTAACTAGCATGAGTAACTAACGAGGATCGATGCGGCTCATCATCATGAGGAGCATTTACAGTATACGCATACCCTCTGTAGGGTGTCGCTTTTCCTGCGTTTTTTTGTAAAAAAAATGCTCATTTGCGCAAAAAACAGGCGAAAGTGCTGTGGGCGGCCTAACGGGACTTGACGGCCAAGGCCGGCTGAAACCAGGCTCAGGGAGCCTCTTGTGGCGGTAGGGTAGTCGGCGGCTGGACGTGTTTTTCCAATTCGGCCGCCAGGTGGGCAAAGTGTTTTTGCGTTTCGCTATCCCGATTCTGATTTTGTGATTCGAGTTTTAAACTATGAATCAACAGCTGGTTGGCTTTGCTGTCCAGACCAAACGCCAGATAGGAGAATGCCACTTCCAGCACGCTCAATCGACGTTTTTGATCGGCGATCAACGCCAACAGTTCACCGAAGGTCATCGCTTCTTCGGGTTTTTCTTTGTCCGGGGCCATGCAACACACTCCTGTCAAACGTCGCCAGATACCATGGTTAATTACAGACCAGATATCAGGTTTATTCCAGCTGACTGGCGGGATTTGCGGCGTGGCGCAGAGACAAAAAAGCCGGAGAGCGACCCCCGGCAAAAACAGCATTGCAGTGTTATTCTGCGGTGAACCAATCGTCCGCGCTTTCCCAGGTTTCCTGTAGAATTTCGGCGATCAGATCCTTGTCCGTTTTGACGCCCCCGAGCACCGAAAGCCCGTTGGCGCCAGCATATCTCACCTGTACCACTGCGTCTGGGAACTGTCGATTTAGCCGTTTGCCCAATTCACCGCTCAAGGCTTCAATCGCCCCTGGCGGCAGCGGTCTGGTTTTATCTATGGTTACTTCAACACGCATCATTGCCCCCGAAGTCATTTACTGTGTATTTATACAGTCAATGAGCTACGGGAGCAAGAGGGCACGATAAAAAAATCAGCAGGCGGTGACTGACCAGTTAACGCTTTCTCCGGCGAGGAACGGCACGATGGATTCGTTGCCGAGGGCAATCTCTGCCGGCTGGGTTACCGGCACACGCTGTAGTTCGATAAAATCTTCGTTGACCGGCAAACCATAGAAGCGTGGGCCGTTCAGTGAGCAGAAGGCTTCCAGGTGCTGCAGCGCGCCAAGTTGATCGAATACCGTGGCATAGGCCGGCATGGCGCTTGGGGCGTTGAACACGCCGGCACAGCCGCAGCTCGACTCTTTCCGGTGTTTGGCATGCGGCGCGGAATCGGTACCCAGGAAGAATTGCTCACAGCCGCTGGCTACGGCATTGCGCAGCGCTTCCTGGTGAATGTTGCGTTTCAGGATCGGCAGACAGAACAGGTGGGGACGAATGCCGCCTACCAGCATATGGTTACGGTTGAACATCAGGTGTTGCGGGGTGATGGTCGCAGCAAGAAAACGATTGCCTTGTTGCACGTACTGAGCGGCTTCTTTGGTGGTGATATGTTCGAAGACAATTTTCAGTTCCGGGAAGTTGTGGCGAATTGGTTCCATGACGCTGTCAATGAAGCGTGCCTCACGGTCAAAAATATCGACGCCAGCATCGGTCACTTCACCGTGAATCAACAGCGGCATGCCAATCTTCTGCATTTGCTCCAGCAGCGGGTAGATGCCTCTCACGTCGCTGACGCCATGGTTGGAGTTGGTGGTGGCGTTGGCCGGATACAGCTTGGCGGCGGTGAATACGCCCTGGGCAAACCCATCGACCAGCACCGCGGCGTTCAGTGAATCGGTCAGGTAACAGGTCATCAGTGGGGTAAAATTATGGCCCTGCGGCACGGCAGCCAAAATACGCTCACGGTAGCGTTGCGCGGCTTCAATTGTGGTAATCGGCGGCGCCAGATTCGGCATCACAATCGCCCGGCCGAATACTTGACTGGTATAGGGCAGAACCGTTTTCAGCATGTCATCGTCACGCAGGTGGATATGCCAGTCGTCAGGGCGGCGAATTTTCAGGGCTTGAGGCTGTGCGGTCATGTTGCAAAACTCCGGCGGTCAGAAATACGTCAAAGTAAAAGCGAATAATGGGGATGTTATTCACGCCGGGGTGTAAGGATAAGCGGAAAGCGATTGCGATGCATCTGTTTGTTAATCGCAAGTTGAAAACAATCGGCCAACGGGCGCATAGTGATGAGGATCCGACTGTTTTGCCAACGGTATGGTTGGCTATCAAGTTATTAAGTATCAATGGGAGGTTGAAATGGAAGTTCGTGTGATTGCTACCTTGCAAGCCAAGGCTGAATTTTTTGATGCGGTAAATGATGCGGTGCATCAGATCGTCGAGGCCAGCCGCCAGGAGCAGGGTAATTTGCAGTACGATCTGCACCGGGATCTGGACCAGCCGGGCGCGTTTGTCTTCTTTGAGCGCTGGGCTAACGCCGAGGCACTGGAAAAACACAATGCCACTGCGCACTTCACGCAGTTTGTCGCTCAGATCGATGGCAAACTCGAGGTGCTGGACATCAAGCGGCTAGCGAAAATTGCCTGAGATATTGGCCACAAGCGATAAAAAAACCCGCCGATTGGCGGGTTTTTTATTGCTTGGATTAACTTAATCGTTAACCGGCTGCGGCTTGGTGGCTGGTGCCGTTGCCGTGGTGGCTGCGGCATGCCCGCCGGCAGAGCCTTTACCTTCGAAGTTGAAGGCAGGGCGGTGCCAGTCGCTTTGCTTCGGCGCTTCCGGCTGATAAGCCGGCGCTGGCGCTTTGGTCATCGGTGCGCTGGCGATATGCTTGTACAGCGTCGCGCCATGCGTTTCCTTAACCGCCGCCGTGGCGACGGCCACAGCCGGTTCAGCAACCGCTGGCGCTTCATCGACCACCATCTCAGCTTGGGCAACCACCGGTTCGGTCACCGGCTGTGGCGCGGGCTCAACCGGCGCTTCAACCACGGTGTCGGCAACGGTTTCATCCGCCGGGTGTTCTGCCGGCGTCGCCGCTACGGTTTCAACCGCCGGGGCCAATTCAGCGTCAGCCGCTGGCGCAGGCTGAGCGTCGACCGATTCGATAGGCTCTGGCGCTGCGGCCGGGGCGCTATCTTCGGCGCTGGTTGCTGCCTGGCTAACCGGGGTCTCAGCGGTTTCCGCCACGTCCTCGGCCAGTTGGCTATTGATTACCGGTTCGGCCGTTGCCGGCTCGGCAGCAATCTGCTGCGTTGCTGCTGGCGCCGTTTCGGTTTCAACGGTTGGCTGCTCGGCGGTTGCCTGAACCACTTCGCTGGCGTCAGCCACCCGTGGCGCAGCAACGCTGGCTGCCGCTACCGCGTCGTTGGTCATAACGTTTTCAGCAGCAATATTGGTCGCTTCGGCAGTGGCTTCGGCTTCTTCTACCGCTGAAATCGCTTGCGTGACAGGGTAACTGACCCATACTTTGCCAGAGGCCATTTCAGGCGACACGAAAGCGCCTGCCAGAGGCATTGGCGACTGGGTAGGGTAACGTTCATCACGGTAACGGCGACGACGCTGACCGCTGACGCGCAGATGGCGCGGTGAGCGGCGTGAACGACGCGGCATACCGTTTTCACCGTTGCGTGCTTCACCCTGTGCTTCATCTTCAGGCGACGCTGCGACGGTTTCCGGCAACAGTTTCACGCTGTCTTCCGCTGTCGAAGTTGGCTTCACTGCGTCGGTTTTTGGTGCCAACAGCTCTTCCGCTGCACTCTGCAGTTCTTCTTCTGCGGACTGAATGCGGACACGCTGCGTCAACTGACGACGTTGACGGCGCTGCGCCGGCTGCTGATGACGATCGTCCTGATCTTCATCGGTTGCTGCTGCCACAGGCGCTTCAACGCTTTCCAGCGCCTTCACTTCCTGCTGAGCCTGACGTTTTTCTTCCTGACGGCGACGTTGGCGTTCGGCACGCTGTTCACGGCGTTGCTGCTGTTCTTCGCGCTGCGCCTTGGCGGCTTCTTCCGACTGAGCTTCGGCGGCAACCGGCGCGTTTTGCGCTGCGTTGCGACGGTTACGGCGCTGCTCGTCACGCGACTCGCGAGGTTCGCGCGCTTCGCGATTATCGCGGCCTTCGCCACGTTCTCTACGTTCGCCACGTTCTGGACGTTCACCACGCTCGTTACGGTCACCGCGCTCGTTACGGTCACCGCGTTCGTTACGGTCACCGCGTTCGCCGCGATCTTTGCGGCCGGCGCCTTGACGGCGTTGGCCACGACGATCCTGACGACGGTTTTCGCTGTTTTCAGCTTTCGGCGTTTCAGCCGGTTTTTCTTCTACCGCCGGTTGTTCATCCGCGGCGAACAGTGCTTTCAGACCACCGAACAGACGACCCAGCAGGCCGGGTTTGACAGCAGCTGGCGCCGTTTGCTTGGCGACCGCGGCAGGTTTGGCCACTGCCACGGTTTCTTGCGCCGGCGGTGGGGCATCGGCAGCCAGAGAGAAGGAGGCCAGCGCCGGTTGTTCGGGACGTTTGCGCTCCATTGGCGCATCTTCCAGCGGCTGAGCCATCTCTTCTTCGTGCAGTTTCGGCAGCAGGTAGCTCAGGGTTGGGGTTTCTTCGCCTTTGCGCACGCGCAATACCGAATAATGTGGCGTTTGCATCTGATCGTTTGGCACGATGATGGCTTTAACGCCGCCCTGACGCTTTTCAATCGCGCTGACGGATTCACGTTTTTCGTTCAGCAGGTAAGATGCCACCTGAACCGGCACGATAGCGTGAACTTCTTTGGTGTTTTCCTTCAGCGCTTCTTCTTCGATCAGGCGCAGAATGGACAGTGCCAACGACTCGTTGTCACGCACGGTACCGGTGCCGTTACAGCGCGGGCAGACGTGATGGCTGGATTCGCCAAGCGACGGGCTGAGGCGTTGACGGGACATCTCAAGCAGGCCAAAGCGGGAAATGCGGCCAATCTGGATACGTGCACGGTCCTGACGGACGGCATCGCGCAGACGGTTTTCCACTTCGCGCTGGTGGCGTACCGGCGTCATGTCAATGAAGTCGATAACGATCAGGCCGCCGAGGTCACGCAAACGCAACTGGCGAGCGATTTCATCAGCCGCTTCCAGGTTGGTATTGAACGCGGTTTCTTCAATATCGCCACCGCGGGTTGCACGCGCGGAGTTGATATCAATGGCGGTCAGAGCTTCGGTGGTATCGATAACAATCGAACCGCCGGAAGGCAGACGCACTTCGCGCTGGAAGGCCGACTCAATTTGCGATTCGATCTGGTAATGGCTGAACAGCGGAATTTCACCACTGTACAGTTTGATTTTGCTGCTGAAATCTGGACGGCCCAGCGCGGCAATGTGCTCTTTCGCCAGGTCGAGAATTTTCGGGTTGTCGATCAGGATTTCGCCAATGTCCGGGCGCAGATAATCGCGGAATGCACGCACGATAACGTTGCTTTCCTGATGGATCAGGAAGGGGGCAGGACGGCCTTCGGCGGCTTTCTTGATGGCATCCCAGTGCTTGAGACGGAATGACAGATCCCATTGCAGCGCTTCGGCAGATTTGCCGACGCCCGCGGTGCGGACAATCAGGCCCATGCCGTCGGGTAATTGCAGCGAGGATAACGCTTCTTTCAGTTCGGTGCGGTCGTCACCTTCGATACGGCGAGAAATACCGCCGGCACGCGGGTTGTTCGGCATCAACACCAGGTAACTGCCTGCCAGGCTGATGAAGGTGGTCAAGGCGGCGCCTTTGTTGCCACGTTCTTCTTTATCAACCTGTACGATGACTTCCTGGCCTTCGCGCAGCACATCTTTGATGTTAGGGCGGCCATGGGAGGAATAATTGCTAGGGAAGTATTCGCGGGCGATTTCTTTAAGGGGGAGGAAACCATGTCGTTCTGCGCCGTAATCTACGAATGCAGCTTCAAGACTTGGTTCAATGCGGGTGATTTTGCCTTTGTAAATATTCGCCTTTTTCTGTTCATGACCCGGGCTTTCAATGTCCAAATCATACAGCCGCTGTCCATCTACTAGGGCAACACGCAACTCTTCCTGCTGAGTTGCGTTAATCAACATTCTTTTCATCTTAACTTACTCGTTATTTTTTACATTATCGACAGAGCTGCGGGCAAAAATATCCGTCATACTTCAGGCAGTTTCTGCATTGACGGCGCTTTCTCACCCCCGTCGCACCGGTGTCGATGCGCCTGGAGACTCGTTCAGTTGCCGTCTTTATGCAACCTGATTTATTAAGGGTATAACCTCATGGCCGGGTTAAACCGAAAGCCCCGTGTCTTCTCGCAAAGCCGTCAACCTCACGGTTGTCGCCTGCATAGGGGCGCATTATCTCGGTAAGCCTGCGTTTCTTTGTGAATGCAGCGCTTTTGAGTCAGGGAATAGTCTCTGATTTACGTCGACAGATCTGATTCCATTTTACCGGCCAAGCTGCAACCCGCAGCCCGCTAATTGTTTGATTTCACATTACGTCTTACGCCATTGCTGCGTTTTTGTGCTACCAGACAAACTTTATAATTCCGCAATTTCCCTTGTTTTAACGAGAATCAAGGCGGAAAGTGACCTCATTATTCCACTGCTGATACCGTTATAGCAAGGTGACTTTTTCTTAACTGCGGAAGAAATCGCAAACGATCAAACCGGCTTGCTGCCTTATTGTTCGCCGCGATCAATTCCACCGTCAGAGTGACAGTTAAGCACATAAAAAGAGGTGGCGCTATTTACGCGCTGTATTTAGAATCTCGCCCCATGAAAACGAACAATCCCGCAGTACAACTGATCACGATTTCTGACGATGAAGCGGGTCAGCGAATCGACAATTTTCTCCTTGCCCGCCTGAAAGGCGTGCCGAAGAGTATGATTTACCGCATCGTACGCAAGGGCGAGGTGCGGGTGAACAAAGGCCGCATCAAGGCCGAATACAAGCTGGCCGCCGGCGACGTGGTTCGCGTGCCGCCGGTGCGGGTGGCCGAGCGTGAAGAAGCGCCGGTGTCCGCCAAACTGGATAAAGTGGCGGCGTTGGCCAATTGCATCCTGTACGAAGATGACTACCTGTTACTGCTGAACAAACCCTCCGGCACCGCCGTGCACGGTGGCAGCGGCTTGAGCTTTGGCGTCATCGAAGGGTTGCGCGCGCTGCGACCGGAAGCGCGCTTCCTGGAGCTAGTGCATCGGCTGGATCGCGATACCTCCGGCGTATTGCTGGTGGCGAAGAAGCGCTCGGCGCTGCGTTCGCTGCATGAGCAACTGCGGCTGAAGGGGATGCAAAAGGATTACCTGGCGCTGGTGCGCGGTCAGTGGCAATCGCATTGCAAAGCGGTGCAGGCGCCGTTGCTGAAGAACATTCTGCAAAGCGGTGAGCGCATCGTGCGCGTCAGCAGCGAAGGTAAACCGTCGGAAACCCGCTTTAAGGTGGAAGAGCGGTTTGAACATGCCACCTTGGTGAAGGCCAGCCCGATTACCGGCCGCACCCATCAGATCCGCGTCCATACTCTACATGCCGGGCATCCCATTGCCTTTGACGATCGCTATGGCGATCGCGAGTTCGATCGTCAGTTGGCCGGCACCGGCCTCAAGCGGCTATTCCTGCATGCGGCGGCGTTGCGTTTTGAGCACCCGGGCACCGGCGAAACGCTGCGTATCGAAGCGCCGATGGACGACGAACTGCGTCATTGCCTGCAAGTGCTGCGCAAGCAGGCGCAGAAGTAACATCAGGTTTATCCCAGCGGGTCGAGTCCTTCGGCCCGCAGCATCTCCAGCAGTGCGATCAGCGGCAGTCCGACCAGCGTGTTCGGGTCGCGGCCTTCCAATCGGTCAAACAGGGCAATGCCCAATCCTTCGCTTTTAAAGCTGCCGGCGCAATTGAGCGGCTGCTCACGTTGCACGTAAGCGGCGATTTCCGCCTCGGTGAGGGGGCGGAAATGGACGTGAAACGGTTCGCATAACGCCTGCAGATGCCCACTGCGGCTGTTGTACAGCGCCAGGCCGGTATAAAAGGTGACGCGTTTGCCGCTGGCCTGACGCAATTGCGCACGGGCATTGTCTTCGCTATGTGGCTTGCCGCTAATGCGGCCATCCAGCACGCATACCTGATCGGAGCCGATGATCAGATGGTCCGGGTAGGCCGACGATAACGCCTGCGCCTTGGCGGCAGCCAGGCGCAGCACCAGTGCGTCGGGGCTTTCGCCGGCCAGCGGGCTTTCATCAACCTGCGGCGCAGCGCAGATAAAGGGCAGTTGCAGCTTCTCCAGCAGCAGTTTGCGGTAGGGGGACGTCGAGGCTAACAGTAATCTCTGCATAAATTTTTTCGTAAACCGTAGCGTATTTGGTAGCAGCATCTTAAACTGTCGGCCGCTGTGGAAGCGAATATTGGTGAAAGGTGCCGTTTTACGGCCTTTTTCTTTGACTCTACGTCGTTACAAAGTTAATATGCGCGCCCTATGCAAAAGGTAAAATTACCCTTGACCATTGATGCGGTACGTACCGCTCAGAAACGCCTGGACTATGTTGGTGTCTATGCGCCTGAGCAGGTTACACGTGTTGCCGACTCCGTGGTCAGTGTGGATGGCGATGTTCAGGTGTCGTTGTCGTTTGATATTGACAACCAACGCCTGGCGGTGATTACAGGGCAAGCGGACGTCGCGGTAACGCTGATGTGCCAGCGCTGTGGAGTCCCGTTTGAACATCACGTTCACACAACATATTGTTTTAGCCCGGTCGTCAATGATGAGCAGGCTGAGGCATTACCGGAAGCGTACGAACCGATCGAAGTTGACGAATTTGGCGAAGTCGATCTGTTGGCAATGATTGAAGATGAAATTATTCTTTCGCTGCCAGTCGTTCCGGTACATGAATCTGAACACTGTGAAGTGTCCGAAGCGGACATGGTATTTGGCAAACTGCCTGCAGAGGCGGAGAAACCGAATCCGTTTGCCGTATTAGCCAGTTTAAAGAAAAGTAATTGAGGAGTAAGGTCCATGGCCGTACAACAGAACAAACCAACCCGTTCCAAGCGTGGCATGCGTCGTTCACACGATGCGCTGACCACGACTACTTTGTCTGTAGACAAAGTATCCGGTGAAACTCACCGTCGTCACCACATCACTGCCGACGGTTTCTACCGCGGTCGCAAGGTTATCGGCTAAGTAGCGGTACCTTGACTCGTCTAACCCTGGCGTTAGATGCAATGGGCGGGGACTTCGGTCCCTGCGTCACAGTGCCTGCTTCATTGCAGGCACTGGCCTCTAATTTACAGCTTCATCTCCTGCTGGTCGGCGATCCCGACGCCATCTCCCCCTTACTTGCCAAAGCCGATCCGATTCTTTTGGAGCGTCTGCAAGTCGTGCCCGCCGAGTCAGTCATTGCCGGTGACGCCAAGCCTTCACAAGCAATACGCGCCAGCCGCGGCACCTCCATGCGTATCGCGCTGGAGCTGATTAAGCAGGGCGAGGCGCAGGCATGCGTTAGTGCGGGCAATACCGGGGCGCTGATGGGGTTGGCCAAGATGTTGATCAAGCCGCTGGACGGCATCGAGCGGCCGGCGTTGATGACGGTGATTCCCAACCAGCAGCGCAGCAAGACGGTGGTGCTGGATCTGGGCGCCAACGTGGAGTGCGACAGCACCATGCTGGTGCAGTTCGCCGTGATGGGCGCCGTTATGGCGGAAGAGGTGGTGGGCATTGCGCAACCGCGCGTGGCGCTGCTGAACATCGGCGAAGAAGAGACCAAAGGTCTGGATAATATCCGCGAAGCGGCCGCTGTTTTAAGAAAAACTCCGACAATCAACTATATTGGTTATCTGGAAGGAAACGATCTGCTCACCGGTAAAACCGATGTCATGGTCTGCGACGGCTTTGTTGGCAACGTCACGCTGAAGACCATGGAGGGTGTGATAAGGCTGTTTTTATCTTTGCTGAAATCCTCCGGCGACGGTGGTAAGCAGGCGTGGTGGTTAAAATTGTTGGGCCGTTGGTTACAAAAAAGAGTGGCCAGGCGTTTCGGTCACTTGAACCCCGACCAGTATAATGGTGCATGTCTGTTAGGATTGCGGGGCACCGTAATCAAGAGCCACGGCGCGGCGAACCAACGCGCGTTCGCGGTCGCCATCGAACAGGCTGTGCAGGCGGTGCAGCGGCAAGTCCCTGACAGGATTGCGGCGCGCCTTGAGGCTGTATTACCCAAGAGTGACTGATCGTACATGTATACAAAGATTCTCGGTACGGGGAGTTATTTACCCGTACAAGTGCGCACCAATGCTGATTTGGAAAAAATGGTGGATACCTCTGACGAGTGGATCGTCACGCGTACCGGTATCCGTGAACGCCGTATCGCAGCCGCAGACGAAACGGTTGCGACCATGGGCTTCGAGGCAGCAAAACATGCGCTGGAAATGGCCGGCGTGGCGAAAGAAGATCTTGGTCTGATCATTGTTGCGACCACGACCTCGAGCCATGCTTTCCCAAGTTCAGCCTGCCAGATTCAGCAAATGCTGGGCGTCAAGGACTGTGCGGCCTTCGATTTGGCTGCGGCCTGCGCCGGTTTTACCTATGCGCTGAGCGTGGCCGATCAATACATCAAGAACGGTGCGGTGAAGCATGCGCTGGTGATCGGCGCCGACGTGCTGTCTCGCACCCTCGATCCTGACGACCGCGGCACCATCATCCTGTTTGGCGATGGCGCCGGGGCGGTCTTGCTGGGCGCTTCCGAGCAGCCGGGCATTTTGTCTACTCACCTGCATGCCGATGGCAGTTACGGCGGGTTGCTGACGCTGCCGTATAAAGATCGCCAGCAGCAGGAGAAACCGGCCTACGTCACCATGGCGGGCAATGAAGTCTTTAAGGTTGCGGTTACGGAACTGGCGCACATCGTAGATGAAACGCTGGCAGCCAACAATCTGGATCGCAGCGAGCTGGACTGGTTGGTGCCGCATCAGGCCAACCTGCGCATTATCAGCGCGACGGCAAGAAAACTGGGTATGGGGATGGATAAGGTGGTCGTGACGCTCGATCGTCACGGTAATACCTCTGCCGCCTCGGTACCGGCAGCGCTGGATGAAGCGGTGCGCGACGGGCGGATCCAACGCGGTCAACTGGTATTGCTTGAAGCATTTGGCGGCGGCTTTACCTGGGGCTCGGCGCTGGTTCGTTTCTGATTAACAGGAAGAAAAAATGACGCAATTTGCAATGGTATTTCCTGGCCAGGGGTCACAGACCGTTGGCATGCTGGCCGAGTTGGCCACCCAGTATCCTGTAGTTGAACAGACCTTCGCCGAGGCGTCTGATGCCCTGGGTTACGACCTGTGGCAACGGGTGCAGCAGGGGCCGGCCGAAGAACTGAATAAAACCTGGCAGACGCAGCCTGCGTTGCTGGCGGCGTCGGTCGCCATTTTCCGCGTTTGGCAGCAACAGGGCGGGAAAATGCCGGCGTTGATGGCTGGCCATAGCCTTGGTGAATATTCCGCGCTGGTATGTGCGGGCGTACTGGATTTTAAGGCGGCAATCCGTCTGGTCGAGCTGCGCGGAAAACTGATGCAGGAAGCGGTGCCAGTCGGCACCGGCGCCATGTATGCCATTATTGGCCTGGATAATGACGCTATCGCCAAGGCGTGTGAAGAATCTGCCCAGGGCGAGGTGGTTGCACCGGTGAATTTCAACTCACCCGGCCAGGTGGTGATTGCCGGCAACAAGGACGCGGTAGAGCGTGCCGGTGCTGCCTGTAAAGCCGCTGGTGCCAAGCGTGCGCTGCCGTTACCGGTTAGCGTACCTTCGCATTGTGCGTTAATGAAACCGGCGGCAGACAAGCTGGCCGAGGCGTTGAAAGACGTCACCTTCAACGCACCGCAGATCCCGGTGATCAACAACGTCGACGTGCGCAGCGAAACCGATCCGCAAGCGATCCGCAGCGCGCTGGTTCGCCAGTTGTTCAGCCCGGTGCGCTGGACCGAAAGCGTAGAATTCATTGCGGCGCAGGGCGTCGACTCGCTGCTGGAGGTCGGTCCGGGCAAAGTGCTCACCGGCCTGACCAAACGCATTGTCGACACCCTGACGGCAGCGGCGGTTAACGACCCAGCCAGCCTGTCAGCGGCGCTTGAACAATAAAGAGGAAAACAATGAGCTTCGAAGGAAAAATTGTTCTGGTCACCGGCGCAAGCCGCGGTATTGGCCGGGCTATTGCAGAATCGTTTGTTGCGCGTGGCGCAAAAGTTATCGGTACCGCGACCAGTGAAAAGGGCGCGGAAGCCATCAGCGACTATCTGGGCGCAAACGGCAAAGGGGTTATGTTAAACGTTGTTGATGCTCAATCAATCGACAGCGTGCTGGCATCGATTCGTGCGGAATTTGGCGAAATCGACATTTTAGTGAATAATGCCGGCATTACGCGTGATAACCTGCTGATGCGCATGAAAGACGATGAGTGGCAGGATATTCTTGATACTAATCTGACTTCCGTATTCCGTCTGTCAAAAGCGGTAATGCGAGCTATGATGAAAAAGCGGTTTGGCCGGATCATCACCATCGGTTCCGTTGTCGGAACCATGGGCAACGCAGGGCAGGCTAACTACGCGGCGGCTAAAGCCGGCTTGATTGGTTTTAGCAAATCTTTGGCACGTGAAGTTGCTTCTCGTGGCATTACGGTCAACGTCGTGGCTCCTGGCTTTATTGAGACGGACATGACACGGGCGTTGACAGAAGATCAACGTGCAGGCATTTTGACATCGGTTCCAGCCAATCGGCTGGGTGATGCTAAAGAAATCGCCAGCGCTGTTGCATTTTTAGCCTCTGATGAGGCTGGCTATATCACCGGTGAAACATTGCATGTCAATGGCGGCATGTACATGATTTAAAAAATGCGAAAACTATTTGCGTTATTTGGGGTAAAAACCGCAAAATAGCGTAAAATCGTGGTTTGACCAGCCGGGATTTAGTTGCATCTTTTTCAACATTTTATACACTACGAAAACCATCGCGAAAGCGAGTTTTGATAGGAAATTTAAGAGTATGAGCACTATCGAAGAACGCGTTAAGAAAATCATTGTTGAGCAACTGGGTGTTAAACAGGAGGAAGTGGTAAACACTGCTTCTTTCGTTGAAGATCTGGGTGCTGATTCTCTTGACACTGTTGAGCTGGTAATGGCGCTGGAAGAAGAATTCGATACCGAAATTCCAGACGAAGAAGCTGAGAAAATCACTACTGTTCAGGCAGCTATTGATTTCATCAACAACAACCAGCAGTAAGCGAACATATCTAGGCGGTCACTCGACCGCCTAAGTTTTTTCTATCTCTAGTGTCATATTTTCCCTCCTTGGAGGACAAACGTGTCTAAGCGTCGAGTAGTTGTGACCGGACTGGGCATGTTGTCTCCTGTCGGCAATACGGTAGAGTCCACATGGAACGCTCTTCTTGCCGGTCAGAGTGGCATCAGCCTGATCGAACATTTCGATACTACTGCCTATGCAACGCGTTTTGCTGGCTTGGTAAAGAATTTTAACGTTGAGGATTTCATCTCTCGCAAAGATGCGCGCAAGATGGACCTCTTCATTCAGTACGGCATCGCCGCCGGCATGCAGGCCATGCAGGACGCCGGGTTGGATATCACCGAGGCCAACGCCGGCCGTATTGGCGCCGCTATTGGCTCCGGCATTGGCGGCCTGGGTCTGATTGAAGAAAACCACAGTTCTCTGGTCAACGGCGGCCCGCGTAAAATAAGCCCGTTCTTTGTGCCGTCCACCATCGTCAACATGATTGCCGGTCACCTGACCATCATGTATGGCATGCGTGGTCCGAGCATTTCGATCGCCACGGCCTGTACCTCAGGCGTGCATAACATTGGCCATGCCGCGCGTATCATTGCTTACAATGATGCCGACGTTATGCTGGCCGGTGGGGCAGAAAAAGCCAGTACCCCATTGGGCGTCGGCGGTTTCGGTGCAGCGCGCGCGCTGTCCACCCGCAACGACAACCCGCAGGCGGCAAGCCGTCCATGGGACAAAGACCGTGACGGTTTCGTACTGGGCGACGGCGCAGGCATGATGGTGCTCGAAGAGTACGAACACGCCAAAAAACGCGGTGCAAAAATTTACGCAGAAGTTGTCGGCTTTGGTATGAGCAGCGATGCCTACCACATGACCTCACCACCGGAAAACGGCGCTGGTGCGGCATTGGCAATGGAGCACGCGTTGAAAGACGCCGGTGTGACAACGTCACAAGTTGGTTATATCAATGCGCACGGTACCTCAACGCCAGCCGGTGACAAAGCGGAAGCGCAAGCGGTCAAATCGGTGTTTGGTGCCGATGCGGCACGGGTGATGGTCAGCTCGACCAAATCGATGACCGGCCACCTGTTGGGTGCTGCAGGTGCGATTGAATCGATCTTCACCGTGCTGGCGCTGCGCGATCGGGCGGTTCCACCGACCATCAACCTGGATAACCCGGATGAAGGTTGCGAGCTGGACTTTGTACCGCACGAGGCGCGTCAGGTAACCGATTTGGAATACACCCTGTGTAACTCCTTCGGTTTTGGCGGCACCAACGGCTCGCTGATTTTCCGTCGCGTTTAAACGTCGTTTGGTCTGTCTCTGGAAGCCCGGTCTTGCACCGGGCTTTTTTTATGCCACGCCAGGCCAACTGGCAGCTGTGCCTGTTATTCTGTCATCAAAGCCGAAACTCGCAGGGGGAGAGATGTACTGGATTAATGGGCAACAACACGATGCGCTGGCGCCAAGCGATCGCGGGCTGCAGTTCGGTGACGGCTGTTTCACTACCGCGCGGGTGGTTGACGGACAAATCGACCTGTTGCCGTGGCATATCGAGCGGATGCAGCAGGCGGCGCAGCGATTGATGTTGCCGCATACCGATTGGCCGGCCCTGGAGCTGGAAATGCGTCACGCGGCAGAATCTATCCCGCTAGGCGTGGTCAAAGCGATACTGACACGCGGCAGCGGCGGCCGTGGTTACAGCCCGCAAGGGTGCAGTCATGCGACGCGCATTGTGTCGCGCAGCGCCTATCCACAGCATTATCTGCGTTTGCGTGAACGGGGGATCCGTTTGGCGCTCAGCCCGGTGACATTGGCGCGCAGCCCGCTGTTGGCCGGCCTGAAACACCTTAACCGTCTGGAACAGGTGCTGATTCGCGCGCATCTTGACCAGACTGACGCCGACGAGGCGCTGGTGCTTGACACTGCCGGGTTGCTGGTGGAATGCTGTGCGGCTAATTTGTTCTGGCGTAAGGGAAAGGCGGTTTACACGCCGGATCTTGGCCAGGCGGGAGTAGCTGGCCTGATGCGCCGTCGGGTGATGGCGCTGCTGGCGGGCAGCGAATATGCGCTGTATTGCGTCAGCGAGCCGCTGACTACCCTGGCCGATGCCGACGAGGTGTTGGTGAGCAATGCACTGATGCCTTTGCTGCCGGTTAATATGGCGCATCAGTGGCATTATCACTCGCGCCGGTTATACGATTTTTTAAGCCCACACTGTTGACCATGGCTGATTGATGAAGAGAAAAAAACTGAAGATTGTTTCGTTAGTGATTGTTCTGGCGTTGGCCCTGCTGTTTTGGGGTTACCAGAAGGTTGAGCGCTTTGCCGATACGCCGTTGGCGATTCAGCAGGAAGCGATCTTCAAACTGCCTGCCGGCACCGGCCGCGTGGCGCTGGAAGGTCTGCTGGTACGTGACAAATTGATTCGTTCCGGAAAATGGTTCCCCTGGTTGTTGAAGCTTGAACCTGAGCTGGCTGAATTCAAGGCCGGTACTTATCGCTTCACGCCGGGCATGACGGTGCGCCAGATGCTGGAACTGTTGGCCAGCGGCAAGGAAGCGCAATTCAGCGCCCGTTTTATCGAGGGCTCCCGTCTGAGTGACTGGCTGCAAGTGTTGCAGCAATCCCCATATCTGAAACACACGCTAGCCGGCAAGAGTGAGGCGCAAATCGCCGAGGCGCTCGGCCTGCCGGCAGACGTTAAGCCTGAAGGGCGCTTATATCCCGATACCTATGCCTATACCGCCGGTATGACCGATATTGCCTTGCTCAAGCGTGCACATTTGCGCATGGTAAAGTCTCTGGAAGATGCATGGCAGGGGCGCGATACGTCGTTGCCTTATAAAACACCAGAACAGCTGCTGACCATGGCATCGATCGTTGAAAAAGAAACCGCCGTGCCAGAAGAGCGCACCAAAGTCGCCTCGGTGTTCGTCAACCGTATGCGTATCGGCATGCGGCTGCAAACCGATCCGACGGTCATTTATGGTATGGGCGCAGGGTATAATGGCAATATCAGCCGCAAGGATCTGGAAACGCCGACACCTTATAATACTTATGTGATCAATGGATTGCCGCCAACGCCGATCGCCATGCCGAGCCAGGCGTCGCTGGAGGCCGCCGCGCACCCGGCTAAAACCCCTTATCTGTATTTTGTTGCCGACGGCAAGGGCGGCCATACCTTTACCACTAACCTGGCGAGCCACAATAAGGCGGTGCGCCTTTACCGTCAGGCGTTGAAGGAAAAGAATGAACAGTAAATTCGTGGTTATTGAAGGGCTGGAAGGCGCGGGCAAAACCACTGCACGCGACACCGTGGTCGATGTATTGCGCCAGCATGGTATCAACGACATCGTTTTCACCCGCGAACCGGGCGGTACGCCGTTGGCGGAAAAGCTGCGCGATCTGTTCAAGCGCGGTTACCAAGGTGAGCTGCCGACCATCAAGGCTGAAGTGCTGATGCTGTACGCCGCGCGCGTACAACTGGTGGAAACGGTGATCAAGCCGGCGTTGGCACGTGGCGCCTGGGTGGTCGGCGATCGGCACGATCTGTCATCACAGGCTTACCAGGGCGGTGGCCGCGGCGTGGATCAGCGCCTGATGGCATCGTTGCGCGATACCGTATTGGGTGATTTTCGCCCCGATTTAACGCTCTATCTTGATTTACCGCCGCTGGTCGGGCTACAGCGGGCACAGGCGCGCGGTGCGCTGGATCGTATCGAACAGGAAGCCTTGCCATTCTTTGAACGTACTCGCGCTCGCTATCAGCAACTGGCGGCAGCGGATGCAACGATAATCACCATTGATGCGGCACAACCGCTGGAGCAGGTGACGGGTGATATAGGCCGTTGCGTTGCTGCGTGGCTGCAACAACAGGAACACGCCTGATGAATTGGTATCCGTGGCTGAATGCGCCCTACCGTCAACTGATCGCACAATATACCGGCGGGCGCGGGCATCACGCGCTGCTGCTGCATGCGGCGGCCGGCAATGGTGATGACGCGCTGGTCTATGGCATTAGCCGCTGGCTGATTTGCCAGCAACGCAACGGCGAAAAAAGCTGCGGTACCTGTCATTCCTGTCGGTTGATGCTGGCGGGTAATCACCCGGATTATCATGTACTGGCGCCGGAAAAGGGCAAAAGCAGCCTGGGGATCGAGCCAATTCGCCAGGTTATTGAAACGCTATATTCGCATGCGCAGCAGGGGGGCGCCAAGGTTGTCTGGCTGGCGCAGGCCGAAGCGCTGACTGAAGCGGCGGCCAATGCGCTGTTGAAAACCCTGGAAGAACCGCCAGCCAATACCTATTTCCTGCTGGGTTGCCGAGAGCCTTCGCGCCTGCTGGCCACGCTGCGCAGCCGCTGTTTTTACTGGCATCTCAACAGTCCCGACGAACAGCTCAGCCTGCAATGGTTGAATCGGCAGGCGGTGGGCAATCCGACCGATTGCCTGACGGCGCTGCGACTGCACGACGGCGCGCCTATTGCCGCCGAGCAATTGCTGCAACCGGAACGTTGGCAACAACGCAGCGCGCTGTGCGGCGTGCTGCATGATGCGCTACTGGGCCAGGACATGCTGGCACTGTTGCCGGTGTTGAATCACGACAACGTGGCAGAGCGTCTACACTGGCTGTGTAGTCTTCTGATCGATGCCATGAAGTGGCAGCAGGGCGCGGCGGGCTTTGTGCTCAACCAGGACCGGTTGCCGTTGGTAAAGCAACTGGCCACGCGGCTCAGCGCTGCGTCATTGCAACACATCGTTCAACAATGGTTGCACTGTCGACATCAATTGCTCAGCGTGGTTGGCGTTAACCGCGAACTGCTGCTGACCGAACAGTTACTTAGCTGGGAGCAGATGTTTGCCTCTGCCGGCTATTCTCACCCTCATTCGCTGTAAAAGAGTTAAATATTATGTTGTTAGTAGATTCTCATTGCCATCTTGACAGCCTGGACTACCAAACGCTGCACCAAAATGTGGACGACGCACTGGCAAAGGCCAAAGCGCGTGACGTTGGCTTTTTCCTGGCGGTGGCCACCACCTTGCCGGGGTATCGGGCAATGACCGATCTGATCGGGTCGCGCGCCGATGTGGCGTTTTCCTGTGGGGTACACCCGCTGAATCTGGACGACGGCTACGATTATGACGAACTGCGTCAGCTGGCGGCGGCGGAGCAGGTGGTAGCGCTGGGAGAAACCGGGCTGGATTATTTTTATCAAAAAGACAACTGGGCGCTGCAACAGGAATCCTTCCGTCAACACATCCGTATTGGCCGCGATCTGAATAAACCAGTGATCGTCCATACGCGTGATGCGCGTGAAGATACGCTGCGGATCCTGCGAGAAGAGCAAGCGCAAGAGTGCGGCGGCGTGCTGCACTGCTTTACCGAAGATCGGGCAACGGCACAAGCGCTGCTGGATCTCGGTTTTTATATCTCCTTCTCCGGTATTGTCACTTTCCGCAATGCCGAGCAACTGCGTGACGCAGCGCGTTATGTGCCGCTGGATCGTATGCTGGTGGAAACGGATTCACCTTACCTGGCGCCGGTTCCACACCGTGGTAAAGAAAACCAACCCGCGTATGTGCGCGATGTGGCTGAATACCTGGCTGTTTTGAAAGGCGTAAGCCTTGAGACGCTGGCAGAGACCACCACCGCCAATTTTTCACGCTTATTTCACCTCGAACTCTGATCCTTGGCCTAGGCTTAGGGGACAGTCACCGATCGCATCTTTTTTTTTAAGCTCGTAATTAATTACTGAAACGGGTAATGTTCATCGCCGTTTTAGGTCGGGCAATGTGCATTTTTTCATCTTTTTTTACAAAAAAATGCGCTTTTAAGAAAAATGCCGCGTCTTATTGGGCGAAACGTGACTGTCATCAAACATTACGCAGGCTATTTATTTTACTCTGCGTAAAAATTCAAGGGGTGCTCAGACACCCTGAATTGCAGGGGATTTTCTCCCCCCCTTGCAACGCGAAAATTCGCGCGAAGAAGTAGCAAAGCACTATTACTCAGGAGCACACTCAACTATGTTCAAGAACGCATTTGCAAACCTGCAAAAAGTAGGTAAATCGCTAATGCTGCCGGTATCCGTACTGCCTATCGCAGGTATTCTGCTGGGCGTCGGTTCCGCCAATTTTAGCTGGCTACCGGCGGTAGTCTCTCACGTGATGGCGGAAGCGGGCGGGTCGGTATTCGCCAATATGCCGTTGATTTTCGCTATCGGTGTGGCGCTCGGCTTCACCAATAACGACGGCGTCTCTGCATTGGCCGCCGTGGTAGCCTACGGCATCATGGTGAAGACCATGGCGGTGGTCGCGCCTTTGGTATTGCATTTGCCTGCCGAAGAGATCGCAGCCAAACACCTGGCGGATACCGGCGTGCTGGGGGGGATTATCTCCGGCTCGATCGCTGCCTACATGTTTAACCGCTTCTTCCGCATCCAGTTGCCGGAATATCTCGGCTTCTTTGCCGGCAAGCGTTTCGTGCCGATTATTTCCGGCCTGGCGGCGATTTTCCTCGGTGTGATCCTGTCCTTTATCTGGCCACCTATCGGTACTGCCATCCAGACTTTCTCACAGTGGGCTGCCTATCAGAACCCGGTAGTAGCGTTTGGCATCTACGGCGTGGTTGAGCGTTCTCTGGTGCCGTTCGGTCTGCACCATATCTGGAACGTACCTTTCCAGATGCAAATTGGTGAATTCACCAATGCGGCAGGCCAGGTGTTCCACGGCGATATCCCACGCTATATGGCGGGCGATCCGACCGCGGGTAAACTGTCCGGTGGCTTCCTGTTCAAAATGTACGGTCTGCCGGCAGCGGCGATTGCCATCTGGCACTCGGCCAAACCAGAGAACCGCGCGAAAGTGGGCGGTATCATGATCTCCGCCGCGTTGACCTCGTTCCTGACGGGTATCACCGAACCGATCGAATTCTCCTTCATGTTCGTTGCGCCGATCCTGTATGTGATCCACGCAATCCTGGCTGGCCTGGCGTTCCCAATCTGTATTCTGTTGGGCATGCGTGATGGCACCAGCTTCTCGCACGGTCTGATCGACTTTATCGTACTGAGCGGCAACAGCAGCAAAATCTGGCTGTTCCCAATCGTTGGTATCATCTACGGTCTGGTGTACTACACCATCTTCCGCGTGCTGATCGCCAAACTGGATCTGAAAACGCCAGGCCGTGAAGATAACGCTGCAGAACAGAGCGCACAGGGCGGTTCAGAAATGTCCGCAGCGCTGGTTCAGGCCTTCGGCGGTAAAGAAAACATCACCAACCTGGATGCTTGCATCACCCGTCTGCGCGTCAGCGTGGCCGACGTGTCGAAAGTGGACCAGGCTGGTCTGAAGAAACTGGGTGCGGCGGGCGTAGTGGTTGCCGGCTCTGGCGTCCAGGCGATCTTCGGTACCAAGTCCGATAACCTGAAAACCGATATGGATGAATATATCCGTAACAACTGATTCAGGTAGGGGAGTTTTGAGGGAGGCGAAAGCCTCCCTTTTTTATTGCCAGGGCCTGCCGCGCTGGCTACAGATTGCCCACGCCGCCGTCCATTTGCAGTTCGGCGCCGACCATAAACGCCGATTCGTCCGAGGCCAGGAATACCGCGGCGTGCGCCAGTTCCAGTGCGTGGCCCATGCGGCCAATCGGCACCAGCGCGCGAATTTCCTGTTTCAGCGTCTCCTGATCCTTGTCCTGCAATCCGAGCTTGCCGAAGGCCGGGGTTTCCGTCGGGCCAGGGCTGAGGCCATTGACGCGAATACCGCGTGGATGCAGTTCACCCGACAGCGTGCGTGCCAATGAAAGCAAAGCGGCCTTGCTGGCGGCGTAGGCATTACTTTGCGGCAGGCCGATATGCGCGCTGACCGAACCACACAGAATGACAGAGGCCGGGTTGGCCAGCATCGGCAGCAGCGCCTGAATCAGGAAAAACGGCCCTTTGAGGTTTGTGTTCATCAGGCGCTCATATTCTGCCTCGTCCCATTCTTCCAGCGAATGGTGAGTAACGTCGCCGGCGTTGACAAACAGCACGTCGAGGCGTGGCCAGTGCAGTGCCAACTGCTGTGCCAGTTGGCGTTGTTGTGCCACGTCACCGGCATCGCTCAGTAGCGTAACCACCTCGCCCAATTGACGTTTTGCCGCTTCCAGTCCACTGCGGCTGCGGCCGGTAATCGCTACCGTGGCGCCTTCGGCGATAAACCGACGGGCGGTTTCCAGCCCAATGCCGCTGGTGCCGCCGGTAATCAAGGCGTATTTGTTTTGCAATCGTGACATGTTCTTTCCTCTGGTTTGGCTGGTGATAGCCTGATTATTTGCGTTATAGTATCCTTTGCATAGTAGGTACCATTTGGATACTAAAGGGGCGGGAGGAAACAAATGACCAACAGCGCGGCATGCCCGCAAGAAAAAAATTTGACCCGCTTGCCCAGCGCCGGGCAACCCTGTCCAATGGTGGATTTTGTCAATCTGCTGTCGGGAAAGTGGGCAATTCCGATCTTATACCGGCTGATGATTATCGATGAGCCAGTGCGATTTGGTGAACTGCAACGCGCGGTGGCACCGATCGCGCAAAAAGAGTTGACGCGCCAGCTGCGCCAGTTTGAACAACGTGGGTTGGTAACGCGGCATATTTATCCGCAAGTGCCGCCACGGGTAGAATATCAGATTACCGAACTGGGCAAGACGCTGCGGCCAACGCTGGACAGCCTGGCCGACTGGATGCATCGCCACGCGCCGCAGTTGATCGGCGCTGACCGTTGATGCCCAACGGTGGGCGTTCGCTGCCGAACCCGCAGGCGTGACCGGCATCCAAACGCCGCTATCACCAGCGAGGCTGGCTGATTCTGCACCACTCGACGCAGAAAGTGCGCAATCAGGTTGAAAGCAGTAGAATTTGTCACTCATACTGCGTAAACCTTCTTTTTAGCTAACAAGGAATTCCAGATGGCCGAAGAAACTATTTTCAGTAAAATTATTCGCAAAGAAATTCCCGCTGATGTGGTTTATCAGGACGAACTGGTCACCGCCTTCCGCGATATCTCGCCGAAAGCGCCTACGCATATTCTGATTGTGCCCAACGTGCTGATCCCGACGGCGAATGACGTTACCCGCGAGCATGAAGCCGCATTGGGGCGTATGGTGACCGTCGCGGCGAAGATTGCCGCCCAGGAGGGCATTGCTGAAGACGGTTATCGGCTGATCATCAACTGCAATCGCCATGGCGGCCAAGAGGTCTATCATATTCATATGCATCTGGTTGGCGGTTGTTCGCTCGGCCCGATGCTGTCTTACTGATTATTGCGAGGGATACCATGCGCTATACCAAACCGCTGCGTTGCTTGATGGCGCTGGTGTTACCCGCAGCGCTGCTGATGGGCTGTAGCAGCCCGGAAGGTATTGCGGTGAATGAACGTCAAACGGTGGTGATGGATTCGCCGGTGCTGACCGCCGGCATTCTGGCCAATCGCCCGGTGGTCAACGACGCCTCGGGGCGGATGATCGCCACCTCGGTGCTCAGCAACACCCAGCCGACCCCGGTCACCGTGCATTACCGTTTCTTCTGGTATGACGATCAGGGGCTGGATATCCGGCCGTTCGAAAAACCGCGTGAAATTACCGTTGCGCCGAATTCAGATGCCCAGGTCTATTCCATTAATGGCAATCTGGAAGCCAGGCGTGCGCGTCTGTACATCTTTTTATAAGCCATGCGCTTGGCCCCGTTGGAGAGAATAATGAAAAAGTATCTATTTGTGGCTTTGGCTGCGCTGGTGTTGACCGGCTGTCTGCAACGCCCGCCGGAACAACCACAACCGCCGGTGACCATTGAACCGGTAACCCCGACGCCTGAAGTGCCTCAGCAGCCGGAGCCGCCAGTCTCCGAGCCGGTGCCGCAGCCGCCGAAAATCCAGAGCTTCAATTGGCTGGGCAGCGTACAACCGCTGGTCAGCCAGATGCTGCAAGCCGATGGCGTGACGCCGGGCAGCGTGCTGCTGCTGGATAGCGTAAAAAACAACACCAACGGTTCGCTGCAAACCGGCAAAGCGACCGCGGCGCTGCATAAGGCGTTGGCCTCGAATCAGACCTTCCGCGTGGTGCCGGAAACCCAACTGGCCAGCGCCAAGCAAACGCTCGGCCTGTCGGCGGACGACAGCCTGGGCTCGCGCAGCAAGGCCATCGGTCTGGCTCGTATCGTCGGCGCGCAGTATGTCTTGTACAGCGACGTCAGCGGTGACGTAAAATCACCGCAAATGGACATGCAGCTGATGTTGGCGCAAAGCGGTGAAATTGTCTGGTCAGGCAATGGCGACGTCAAACGCTAACGCCGAACTGCGAACACTGTTGCAAACCAGGCTGCCGGCGGTGAAAACCGCCGGTTGTCGTTTTAGCCCGGTACAGGGGCTGACGGGGGAAAGCTGGCGCATCGAGGGCGAGGGCATCTGTCTGCTGGCGCGTCAGCAAACGCCAGACAAGTCGGTGCTGGGCGTCAGCCGTCAGCGAGAGGCGCGGCTATTGCGTCGCAGCGCGGTTACGCTTGGTCCGACGGTGGTTGCCCAGAATGCGCGCTGGATTATCGTCGAGTGGCTTGAAGGTGACGTTGTCACTGAGGCGGTATTCGACCAACTGCGGCAAAACGGCGGGCTGGCACGTTTGACGGCGGGTCTGCATCAACGGCCGCTCAGCGGCTATCGGCTGGACCTGCCGCGTCGGTACCAGCATTATTGGCAACATCTCGACCGGCGGCGCATAACCCCGGCCTGGCTGCGATTACAGCAACGTTTTCTGCATGCGGCTGCGCCGCAGCCGCTCAAGCTGGCACCGTTGCATATGGATATCCACCCAGACAACATGATTGCCCAGCCGCAGCGCGTGCGCTTGATTGACTGGGAGTACGCCGCCGACGGTGACGTCGCGCTTGAACTGGCGGCGATGTTTAGATTCAACGCCTGGTCCGGCGAGCAGTGCCAGCAGTTTATTGAACAGTATGTGCAGTATGGTTACCACGATGCGCGCCGGCTGACATCGCAGATATCACACTGGTTGCCGTGGGTGGATTATCTGATGCTGATGTGGTTCGAAGTCCGTTGGCAACAAAGCGGCGAGAGTGAGTTTTTGCGCTGGGCCGCAGCGTTGCGCCAGCGCTTTTGTTTATCATTACCCCGTTCCGAATGAATCAATGAAGTGAGGTGGCCGTGGGCCCAGTAATGTTAGATGTCGCCAGCTATGAGCTGGATGCCGAAGAGCGTGAAATTTTGCAGCACCCGCTGGTCGGCGGGTTGATCCTGTTTACCCGCAATTTCCATGATGTGGCACAGTTAGGCGAACTGGTGCGGCAAATTCGCGCCGCCTCGCATCACCGGCTGGTGGTGGCGGTCGATCAGGAAGGCGGGCGGGTTCAGCGCTTCCATCAGGGGTTTACCCGCCTGCCGGCGGCGCAGTCGTTTGCTGCGCTGCATGAGGCGCATGAAGCCGGTCGCCTGGCGCAGGAGGCCGGCTGGCTGATGGCGGCAGAAATGATTGCACAGGATATCGACATCAGCTTTGCGCCGGTGCTGGATATCGGCCATGCCAGCGCGGCGATTGGCGAACGTTCATTCCACAGCGAACCGGCACAGGCATTGGCGATGGCGGAACGCTTTATCCAGGGGATGCACGGCGCCGGAATGAAAACCACCGGCAAGCACTTCCCGGGACACGGGGCGGTCAGCGCCGATTCGCACAAGGAAACCCCGCGTGACCCACGACCGCTGGCGCAGATCCGCGAGCATGACATGTGGATCTTCCGCGAGCTGATCAACCGCCAACTGCTGGACGCGGTGATGCCGGCACACGTCATCTATACTGAAGCAGATTCACGTCCGGCCAGCGGTTCACCGTACTGGCTCAAGCAGATCCTGCGTGAAGAGCTGGGCTTTGACGGTATCATTTTCTCCGACGATCTATCGATGGAAGGCGCGGCGATCATGGGCAGCTATGCCGAACGAGGACAGGCCGCGTTGGATGCCGGCTGTGACATGATCCTGGTGTGCAACAACCGGGCCGGTGCCATCAGCGTGCTGGATAACCTGTCCCCGGTCAAAACAGAGAAATTGCAGCGGTTGTATCATCAAGGCCGGTTTACCCGCCAGGAACTGCGTGATTCCGCACGCTGGAAGCTGGCGCATCAGCAGTTGACTGCGCTCAGCGAACGTTGGGAAGAGCACAAACAGCGCGGCGTGGTGAAGCCGTAGCGCGTCGTATTGCGGCGTTAAATGATGAGGGTTGCGCTGCGGCCCTCGGCTTGTTGCGAGGATCCTTATGATTATCTATTTGCACGGTTTTGATTCCACCAGTCCCGGCAATCATGAAAAAGTGCTGCAGTTGCAGTTTATCGATCCGGACGTGCGTTTTATCAGTTACAGCACCTTGCATCCGCGCCATGACATGCAGCATCTGTTGAAAGAGGTGGACAAGGCATTACAGCAGTCTGGTGGACAGCAGGCGCTGATTTGCGGCGTTGGCCTGGGGGGCTTCTGGGCCGAGCGTATCGGTTTCCTGTGCGGTATCCGCCAAGTGGCGATCAACCCGAACCTGTTCCCGGAAGAGCACATGCACGGCAAGATCGATCGTCCGGAAGAATATCGCGATATCGCCACCAAGTGCGTCGAGGATTTTCGCGAAAAAAACCGCGATCGCTGTCTGGTATTGTTGTCGCGACAGGACGACGTGTTGGACAACCAGCGCAGCGCGTCACTGTTGCATAAATATTATGAAATCGTCTGGGATGAACGGCAGACGCATAAATTCAAAGATATCTCACCGCATCTGCAACGTATCAAGGCGTTCAAGACCTTGGCGTAACAGTTTTATAACCTGTCAGATGGCCGCCATTATTGTCATGATGTCGATAATTGGCGGTTGTTGTTGCTATAAAAGCAAATAAATTGACAGCCGCATGCTAAAGACAAAAATGTGATCTGGTGCTAACTATTTGAATCACAATCGTCAAAATCCCCGCACGTCCAGCCTTTAACCAAAAGAAATTGACCTATATCAATTTTGGTATGACCAAATAACCTCCCATGCTATTCTGAGCTCAGACAGCAGGTTTATTTTAAGCGAACCCTATGTATTCTAAGGATATTATTTCTTTACCCTTAGGTAACAATTGGTTCACATTTAGAGGGTTATTTTGACAATGCCAATCAAGAAAATCGTCATTGTGGGTGGCGGCGCCGGCGGCCTGGAACTGGCTACCAGCCTGGGCCACAAACTTGGTCGCAAGAACAAGGCCGAGATCACGCTGGTAGACCGCAACCACAGCCACCTGTGGAAGCCGCTGCTGCATGAAGTGGCAACCGGCTCTCTGGATGACGGTGTGGATGCGCTGAGCTACCTGGCGCATGCCCGCAATCATCACTTCAGCTTCCAGCTCGGTTCGCTGACCAACATCGATCGTGACGCAAAAACGCTGCAGCTGGCGCAGATCTGCGATGAGCAGGGTGAAGAATTGGTGCCGGCTCGCGAACTGACCTATGACATTCTGGTCATGGCGTTGGGCAGCACCTCGAACGACTTCGGTACGCCAGGGGTGAAAGATCACTGCATCTTCCTGGATAACCCGCATCAGGCACGACGTTTCCATAATGAAATGCTGAACCTGTTCCTCAAGTTCTCGGCGCAGCCGGGCGACAAAGAGCGGGTGAACATCGCCATCGTTGGCGGTGGTGCCACCGGGGTTGAACTGTCTGCCGAACTGCATAACGCGGTGAAGCAGCTGCACAGCTACGGTTTTGAAGGGTTGGACAACAGCGCGCTGAACGTAACGCTGGTTGAGGCGGGTGAGCGCATCTTGCCGGCGTTACCGCCGCGTATATCCGCTGCGGCGCATCAGGAACTGAATAAACTGGGCGTGCGAGTGTTGACCAACACCATGGTGACCAGCGCCGATGAACATGGCCTGAACACCAAAGGCGGCGAATTCATCGACGCCGATCTGATGGTCTGGGCGGCAGGCATCAAGGCACCGGACTTTATGAAGGACATCGGTGGCCTGGAAACCAACCGTATCAACCAGCTGATGGTTGAGCCGACGCTGCAAACCACCCGCGACCCGAACATATTCGCCATCGGCGACTGTGCATCCTGCCCGAAAGAAGGCGGTGGTTTTGTGCCACCGCGCGCGCAATCGGCGCACCAGATGGCCTCACGCTGCTTCAGCAACATTCTGGCGCTGATCAACGGCCAAACGCTGAAGCCGTATGTGTATAAAGACCACGGCTCGCTGGTATCGCTTTCGCGTTTCAGCACCGTCGGCAGCCTGATGGGCAACCTGATGCGCGGCTCGATGATGGTGGAAGGGCGGATTGCCCGCGTGGTTTATATCTCGCTGTACCGTATGCACCAGGTGGCATTGCACGGTTACGTCAAAACCGGTCTGATGATGCTGGTGGGCGGTATTAACCGCGTGATTCGCCCGCGTTTGAAGATGCACTAAGCGTTTTCATGCCAGTCAAAAACCACGCCGTGATGGCGTGGTTTTTTTTAACTACGCCGTCAGATTGGGACGACGACAAGCGGATTGGCAGGATAAAATGTTATTATTTTCGTGCGGATAGTTAAGATTCTTCCTAAACAACGCCGGATTGCATGATTTCCCGCATCTTTGGTCACATCGTCTTATTGCAGCAACAACAATCCTTGTGCAGACTTTATGGTGTTTACAGACGGCGCAGCGCGCACGCCGTAAACCGGGAGATCGCGTGCCGCCGATGCGCAAAATAATAAGCGCGGTGCAACGTTGGTAGAATTCCCCGGTGCAAAATGCGTGGTAACACTTTCAGGAGGATTTCCTGTGAACAAGTCAATGTTAGCGGGTGTAGGAATTGGCGTAGCAGCGGCGCTGGGCATTGCTGCCGTCGCCGGTGGTATGAACGTTTTCTCTTCCGCCCCACAGTACGCACAGGTGCTCAATGCAACACCGATCAAGGAAACCATCAAGACGCCGCGCCGTGAATGCCGCAACGTCACGGTGACACACCGTGCGCCGGTGCAGGATGAAAACCGCATTGCCGGTTCGGTGTTGGGGGCGGTTGCCGGTGGGGTGATTGGTCATCAGTTCGGCGGCGGACGCGGCCGTGACGTTGCCACCGTGGTCGGTGCGCTGGGCGGCGGCTATGCCGGTAACCAGATCCAGGGCTCGATGCAGAACAATGACACCACCACCAGCACACAGCAGCGCTGTAAAACGGTGTATGACAAATCACAGAAAACGCTGGGTTACGATGTGACCTACAAGATCGGTGACCAGCAGGGCAAGATCCGTATGGATCACGATCCGGGTACGCAAATCCCATTGGATAAAAGTGGCCAGCTGGTGTTGAACAAGCCAACCACGACCCAGGCGTAACGACAAGAATTAAACCCGCGGCCAGTGTTAGTTCTGATCGCTCAATACGTTGAGCGAGTGGCATTAACATTGACGCGGGTTTCTATTTGCCCACCATTTTGCTCGCCGCACGGCTGCGCCATTGAGCGAGTCGTGATGATTGAGCCGCACCGTTAAAAAGCTGCGTCCTGCCGATAGTCTCGGCAGAACGACGCTAAACGTGCGCTATCATGCCGCTAGCGTATGCTCGCGGAACGCCGTCAGTAACTCGTCGATAAACGTCAACCGCTTGCTGCGATCGCTCAGGTCGAGCATAAACTTCAGCTTGGCGGGACCATCCAGACGGTAAACCTGCGGTTTGCTTTGCAACAGGCCAATCAGATAGCCGGGGTCGACGCGATTTTTGTCGCCAAACTCGATAAATCCACCGCGCTCGTTACCTTCGATGCGCTTGATACCCAGGGTTTGTGCACGCTGGCGCAACGCCGCGCTGTGCAACAGATTGCGCGCCGCGTCCGGCAACTTGCCGAAACGGTCGATCAGCTCGACTTTCAGCTCTTCCAGCTCCCCTTCGTTTTTCGCACTGGCAACACGCTTATAGAATGACAGGCGAGTATTTACGTCAGGAATGAAATCATCCGGCAACAACGCTGGCATGCGCAGTTCCACTTCGGTCTGGCTGCTGGTCAAATCTTCCAGTGACGGTTCGCGGCCGTGTTTTAGCGCGTCCACCGCGCTTTCCAGCAGTTCCATATACAACGAGAAGCCGATGGTGGTCATCTGGCCACTCTGGTCTTCGCCCAGCAGCTCGCCGGCACCGCGAATTTCCAGATCGTGGGTCGCCAGCGCAAAGCCGGCACCGAGATCCTCCAAGGTGGCGATCGCTTCGAGTCGTTTGTGTGCGTCAGCGCTCATCGCCTTCGGATTCGGTGTCAGCAGGTAGGCGTAGGCCTGGTGATGCGAGCGGCCAACGCGGCCACGAAGCTGATGCAATTGCGCCAGCCCGAAACGGTCGGCACGCTCGATGATGATGGTATTGGCGCTGGGAATATCGATACCGGTTTCAATAATGGTAGTACAGACCAGCACGTTGAAACGCTGGTGGTGGAAATCGTTCATCACCCGTTCCAGATCGCGTTCGCGCATCTGACCATGGCCAATGGCAATACGCGCTTCCGGCACCAGCTCTGCCAGTCGTTGCGCGGCCTTGTCAATGTTCTCTACGTCGTTGTACAGATAATAAACCTGTCCGCCACGCAGCACTTCACGCAAAATCGCCTCGCGTACCACCAGGCTATCGTATTCGCGCACGAAGGTTTTCACCGCCAGACGGCGCGCCGGCGGCGTTGCGATGATCGACAGATCGCGCATGCCGCTCATCGCCATGTTCAGGGTGCGTGGGATTGGCGTGGCGGTCAGCGTCAGGATATCGACGTCGGCACGCATGGCCTTGATGCGCTCTTTATGGCGCACGCCAAAGCGGTGTTCTTCGTCAACGATCAACAGACCGAGATCTTTCCAGCGCAAATCGCTCTGCAGCAGTTTATGAGTGCCGATGACGATATCGACCTTACCGTCTGCGGCATCGTCCAGCACCTGCTGCTGCTCTTTGGCGCTGCGGAAACGCGACATCATTTCAATGCGGACTGGCCAGGTGGCGAAGCGATCGCGGAAGTTATCGAAGTGCTGCTGCGCCAGCAGCGTGGTTGGCACCAATACCGCCACCTGTTTGCCGTTTTCTACCGCCAGGAAGGCGGCGCGCATCGCCACTTCGGTCTTGCCGAAACCCACGTCGCCACACACCAGACGGTCCATGGCCAGCGGCTGGCACATGTCGCTCAACACGGCATTGATCGCCTGCTCCTGGTCCGGGGTGGTTTCGAACGGGAAGGTTTGGCAGAACAGCTGATACTGTTCGCGGTCATGCTTGAAGGCATAGCCGCTCTTCGCCGCACGCTGGGCATAAATATCCAGCAGCTCGGCGGCCACGTCGCGCACTTTTTCCGCCGCTTTCTGTCGTGCACGGGTCCAGGCATCGCCCCCCAGTTTATGCAGTGGCGCGCTTTCATCGGCACCGCCGGCATAGCGACTGATCAGATGTAGCGATGATACCGGCACGTACAGCTTGTCGTCGCCGGCGTAGGAGAGAATAAGGTATTCGGCCTTGATGCCGCCGGCTTCCAGCGTTGTCAGGCCGACGTAGCGCCCGACGCCGTGTTCCAGATGCACCACCGGCTGCCCTGGGTGCAGCTCTGCCAGGTTACGGATCAGCGTATCGGTATTGATGGTGCGGCGATTGTCCTGACGACGTCGGTTGACGCGTTCGCCGAGCAAATCGCTTTCACAGATTAGCGCCCGCTGGCGCAGGCCATCAAGGAACCCGCGTTCGGACGCGCCGACCATCATATAGCGGCCTGCCGGTTCAGCCTGTTCGAGCCGCTGTATCAGGCTGGCGTTGAGCTTGATGCGGCCGAGCAGGTCTTGCAGCGTTTCGCGCCGACCCTCGCTTTCCACCGAAAAAATCACGCTGCCGTCGAAGCCTTCGATAAAGCGCCGCAGATTGTCCAGCGGCGCCTTTTGCTGCGCTTGAATCGCCAGATCCGGCAACGTCTGATAGCCCAGATTGGTATTGCCGGCTTTTTTGGACAACGCTTCGGTTTTCAGCGCGATGCGCGGCCAGGCCTTCAGTTCGGCAAACAGGCTGTCGACCCGCAGCCACAGGTTTTCCGGCGCCACCAGCGGGCGCATTGGGTCAACGCGCCGGCTGTCATAACGCTGATTGACGTCCTGCCAGAAACGCTCGGCGGCGCTTTCCAGATTGCCGGTGTTGACGATCAGGGTGTTGTCCGGCAGGTAACTGAACAACGACGGCAGTGGCTGGCTGAAGAACAGCGGCTGCCAATATTCGATGCCGGCCGGCCAGGTGCCTTTGCTGACCTGCTGGTAGATGTGTTCGGCGTCGCGGCGCACCTCGAACTGTTCGCGCCATTGGCTGCGGAACAGTTCGATGGCGTTTTTGTCGGTGGGGAATTCGTGAGCCGGCAGCAGATTGATCGCCTCAACCTCGCTCAGCGTGCGTTGGCTGTCAACGTCGAAGATGCGCAGGCTGTCGATTTCGTCATCGAAGAAATCAATGCGGTAAGGTTCTTCGCTGCCCATCGGGTATAAATCCAGCAGAGCGCCGCGCGTGGCGAATTCCCCGTGTTCCATTACCTGATCGACGCTGCGATAGCCGGCCTGTTCCAACTGCGCGCGTAATTTGTCGCGCGACAGGCGCTGGCCTTTTTGCATCACCAGCGCATGGCCGTGCAGAAACTCATGCGGACAGACGCGCTGCATCAGCGTATTTACCGGGAGAATGATCACGCCGCGCGCCATGGTAGGCAGATGATACAGGCTGGACAGGCGCGCCGAGATAATTTCCTGATGCGGCGAGAAGCTGTCGTACGGCAGCGTTTCCCAATCCGACAGCGTACTGACCATCTGGTCGGTGAACTGCTGAATTTCGTCGCGCAGACGCAGGGCATTTTGCATATCCGGCGCGATCAGCATTACCGGACCATTATGGCGCTCGATAATTTCCGCACATTCGACCGCACAGGCCGAGCCGGTCAACTGCCCCAGTTGGCGCAGATCGCCCGCACGCTCGGGCAGGGTGTAACGGGAAGAGTCGGACGCGGAACGGCTACGATTATCAGAATTGCTCATTCAGGTATCTTTGATCTTAAATTGAAAGTGGTCAGGCGTGGTCACGGGTGCCTTTCTTTGCTCTTATACTAGCCCAGCGGGTGGCAAACTGACATAGGCAAAAGGCACGATGGCGGTTAAATGCTCAGCCTGAGCGCGCGCGCGGCGAATAAAACGCGCCGGGTGGTTCCCTAATCAGGGTAGAGCCTTTATTATCCATGGTTACTTTGCTTAAGCTAAGGCAACAAAACGGATTTCATGTATCAACCTGTCGCGTTATTCATTGGCCTGCGCTACATGCGCGGGCGGGCTTCAGACCGCTTCGGTCGGTTTGTTTCCTGGCTTTCCACCATCGGCATTACGCTGGGTGTGATGGCGCTGGTCACCGTATTGTCGGTGATGAACGGCTTTGAAAAGGATCTGGAAAACAACATTCTGGGTCTGATGCCGCAGGCGCTGATCACCAGTCCGCAAGGGTCGATCAATCCTCAACAACTCCCGGCTAGCGCGGTTCAGGGGCTGCAAGGCGTTAACCGCGTCGCGCCGCTCACCACCGGCGACGTGGTGCTGCAAAGCGCGCGCAGCGTCGCGGTCGGCGTGATGCTTGGCGTCAATCCCGACGAAGCCGATCCGCTGACGCCGTTTCTGGTCAACGTGAAGCAACGGCAACTACAGCCGGGGGCATACAACATTATTCTCGGCGAGGTAATGGCGGGGAAACTGGGCGTCAAGCGCGGCGATAAACTGCGCCTGATGGTGCCGAGTGCCAGCCAGTTTACGCCAATGGGGCGTATCCCGAGCCAGCGCGTGTTCACCATTGTCGGCACCTTCCATGCCAACAGCGACGTCGATGAATATCAACTGCTGGTCAATCAGCAGGATGCCTCACGACTGATGCGTTACCCGGCGGGCAATATCACCGGCTGGCGACTGTTCCTGCAACAGCCGCTGGCGGTGGACACCCTCAGTCAGCAAACGCTGCCGCAGGGCAGCACGTGGAAAGACTGGCGCGAGCGCAAGGGCGAGCTGTTCCAGGCGGTGCGCATGGAGAAAAACATGATGGGGCTGTTGCTGAGCCTGATCGTGGCGGTGGCGGCGTTCAATATCATTACTTCCCTCGGCCTGCTGGTAATGGAAAAGCAGGGCGAAGTGGCGATATTGCAAACTCAGGGGCTGACCCGTCGGCAGATCATGGCGGTATTTATGACCCAGGGCGCCAGCGCCGGCATTATCGGTTCGCTGCTCGGCACCTTGCTTGGCGTGTTGCTGGCGCTCAATCTGAACAACCTGATGCCGGTGCTTGGCGCCTTGATTGACGGCGCGTCGCTGCCGGTGGCGGTCGATCCGCTGCAGGTGACGATGATTGCCATTGCGGCAATGGCCGTTTCGCTGTTGTCCACGCTTTATCCTTCATGGCGCGCTGCCGCCGTACAACCCGCTGAGGCTTTACGTTATGAGTAACCATCTTTTGTTGCAGTGTGACAACCTGTGCAAGACCTATCAGGAAGGCAATCTGCATACCGACGTGCTGCGCAATGTCAGTTTTGCCATGCAGCCGGGCGAAATGATGGCGATTGTCGGCAGTTCGGGGTCCGGTAAAAGTACTTTGCTGCATCTGTTGGGCGGTCTGGATTCGCCGACCACCGGCAGCGTGGTGTTCAAAGGGCAGGCGATGAATGGCATGAGCTCTGCCGCCAAGGCCGAACTGCGTAACCGCGAGCTGGGTTTTATCTATCAGTTTCACCATTTGCTGCCGGATTTCACCGCGCTGGAAAACGCCGCGATGCCATTGCTGATCGGCGGTATGAAACCGGCGCAGGCGCAGGAAAAAGCGCTGGAGATGCTGACAGCTGTCGGGCTGGAAAAACGCAGCAAACACCGCCCGTCAGAGCTGTCCGGCGGAGAGCGCCAACGGGTGGCGATTGCCCGAGCGCTGGTCAACAACCCGTCGCTGGTGCTGGCGGACGAGCCTACCGGCAACCTGGATCAGCGCACTGCCGACAGCATTTTTGATCTGCTTGGCGAATTGAACGTACGACAGGGCACGGCGTTCCTGGTCGTGACGCACGATCTGCAATTGGCAAAGCGTCTGAATCGTCAATTAGAGATGCGTGACGGACATTTACAGGCGCAATTGACGTTGCTGGGGGCCGAGTAATGAGCGCTTCGCCTCTGTCATTACTGATGGCGCTACGCTTTAGCCGCGGCCGGCGGCGCGGCGGCATGGTTTCATTGATTTCGGTGATTTCCACCATTGGTATTGCGCTCGGCGTGGCGGTATTGATTGTCGGCCTCAGCGCGATGAACGGCTTTGAACGCGAACTGCAAAACCGCGTGCTGGCTGTTGTGCCACACGGTGAAATCGAACCGGTCAATCAGCCGTTCAACGGCTGGCCGCAAATTTTGCAACGGGTCGAAAAAGTACCGGGCATTCTGGCGGCGGCGCCGTATATCAACTTTACCGGCCTGATGGAAAATGGTGCCCAACTGCGCGCGGTACAGCTGAAAGGCGTGGATCCGCAGCAGGAAAACCAACTCAGCGCATTGCCGAAATACGTTCAGGGCGACGCCTGGGCCAACTTCCACAGCGGCGAGCAGCAAGTGATCCTGGGTAAAGGCGTTGCCGATGCGTTGGGGGTAAAACAGGGTTCGTTTGTGACGGTGATGATCCCCAACAGCGACCCGCAGATGAAACTGCTGCAGCCGAAACGTATTCGTCTGCACGTTAGCGGCATTTTACAGCTCAGCGGTCAGCTGGATCACAGTCTGGCGATGGTGCCGTTGGCCGATGCTCAGCAATATCTCGATATGGGTGACAGTGTCACTGGTATCGCCATCAAGGTCAACGACGTGTTTGCCGCCAATAAGCTGGTGCGTGACGCCGGCGAGGTGACCAATTCCTACGTGTATATCAAAAGCTGGATTGGCAAGTACGGCTATATGTACCGCGATATCCAGATGATTCGCGCCATTATGTACCTGGCAATGGTGTTGGTGATCGGCGTGGCCTGCTTCAATATCGTCTCCACGCTGGTGATGGCGGTGAAGGATAAAAGTGGCGACATTGCGGTGCTGCGCACGCTGGGAGCCAAAGACGGCTTCATTCGCGCCATTTTCGTCTGGTATGGGCTGCTGGCCGGGCTGGTGGGCAGCGTCAGCGGTGTGGTAGTGGGGGTCTTCGCCTCATACCAGCTGACCAATATCATCAAGGGGATAGAAAAGCTGATCGGTCATTCTTTCCTGTCCGGCGACATCTATTTCATCGATTTCCTGCCATCGGAGCTGCACTGGCTGGATGTGCTGATCGTTTTGGCGACCGCCATCGTACTCAGCCTGCTCGCCAGCTGGTATCCGGCACGCCGTGCCAGTCGTATCGATCCGGCACGGGTACTTAGTGGGCAATGATTGATAAAAATTGGGGCGCAGCGATGCAGCCCCATTTTTTTAGCATGAGGTAGGTAAATGTATTACGGTTTCGACATGGGCGGCACCAAGATTGAACTGGGCGTGTTCGACGACAAACTGCAACGCATTTGGCAAAAAAGGGTAACCACGCCGCGCGATGATTATTGGCAACTGCTGACTACGCTGCGCGATTTGACCCTGGAAGCCGATGCGTTTTGCGGCGGTCAGGGAACGGTGGGCATTGGTATTCCGGGTTTGCCTAACGCCGACGACGGTACGCTGTTTACCGCCAATGTGCCAGCGGCGATGGGTAAACCGCTGCCGCAGGATTTGGCGGCCTTGATTGGCCGTGAGGTACGGATCGACAACGACGCCAACTGCTTTGCCTTGTCCGAGGCGTGGGACGATGAGTTCCGTCGTTATCCGGTGGTGCTGGGGCTGATCCTGGGCACTGGGGTTGGCGGCGGCTTAATCGTTGATGGTAAGGTGGTCTCGGGGCGCAATTACATCGCCGGCGAGTTTGGGCATTTTCGCCTGCCGGTGGACGCGCTCGAGGTGTTGGGGCGTGATATACCTCGCGTTGCCTGTGGCTGCGGCCATCATGGTTGCATCGAGAATTACATATCGGGTCGCGGATTCGAGTGGATGTATGCCCACTTTTATCAACGGCAGTTGCCGGCTACGCAGATCATTGCGCATTATCAGGCAGGCGAGCCGCAGGCTGTGGAGCATGTTGCGCGTTTCCTGGACGTATTGGCGATTTGCCTGGGTAATTTACTGACCATTATCGATCCGCATTTATTGGTGATTGGCGGTGGATTGTCGAATTTCGACGCGATCTATCAGGCGTTGCCACAACGCCTGCCGAAAAGCCTGCTGCGGGTGGCCAGGTTGCCACGCATCGAAAAGGCGCGCTACGGCGATGCCGGCGGCGTTCGTGGGGCTGCGTTCCTCAATGTGGTGGATGTTATTAGATAAGGAGAGGGTATGCACACGCGTCATCGATTATGCCAGTTTCGCAAAAGCAAACATGTGTTGCATCAACGCTTCCGTTCGCGGATTTTTCACCGCGATACCATGGCGGCGGCAGAATTGAAGAAACCATTTGTGGTGGTGCTGACCGGTGCCGGCATCTCTGCCGAGTCCGGTATCCGCACCTTCCGCGCGGCTGATGGGCTGTGGGAAGAACACAAGGTGGAAGACGTCGCAACGCCGGAAGGTTATCAGCGCGATCCGGCGTTGGTGCAGGCGTTTTACAATCAGCGTCGCCGTCAGCTGCAACAAGAGGACATTGTGCCCAACGCGGCGCACCGCGCCCTGGCCAGTCTGGAGGAGTGGCTGGGCGATAACTTCCTGCTGGTGACGCAGAACATCGACAACCTGCATGAACGGGCTGGCAGCCAGCGGGTGCTGCATATGCACGGAGAGCTGCTGAAGGTGCGCTGCACCAGTTCTGGTCAGGTATTTGCCTGGCCAGGCGATCTCAGCGTTGACGACCGCTGCCATTGTTGTCAGTTCCCAGCGCCGTTGCGGCCACATGTGGTGTGGTTTGGCGAGATGCCGCTGGGCATGGATGAAATCTATCAGGCGCTGGCCAAGGCAGATTTCTTCGTCGCCATCGGCACCTCCGGCCACGTTTATCCGGCGGCAGGCTTCGTGCACGAAGCGCGTCTGAGCGGGGCGCATACCATGGAGCTCAATCTTGAACCGAGCCAGGTGGAAAGCCAGTTTGATGAAAAACATTACGGCCCAGCTAGTGAAGTGGTGCCGCGGTTTGTGCATAAATTCCTGGTAGGAAAAGTCGAACGTGCCGATCGGCCTTGATAGGGTCTGACGTTGCGCCCGCCGATGGCAGCGGTGGGCGTCACAAATAATTGCTGTGAAATTCGTGCATGATTGTGAAGTTTTGCTTTACTAAAATGTAGCTCTGTCGCTGGCAGAGCACATTATTGTCATGTCGAGGTTTCATATTCATGAATATACCTAATGATAAGACTCTGCGCTTCAATCCTGCCTCACCGTCGTTCAACCAGCAAATCTATCAAGTTTATCAGCGTATGCGCCAGCATCAGCCGCTATTGCGCATTGGCAGAACCTGGGTGCTGACGCGCTATCAGGACGTCAGTACGGCGCTGCGCAGTCCGCAACTCGGCAGCAGCGGTATTCCACGACATTTAATGGCGCAGTTTGCCCGCTTGCAATCTGAGCTGAGCCCGGAACTGGCGGCGCTGGTACGGGACATCCTGCTGTTTCAGGATGGTGAACACCATCGAACGCATCGCAAACCGCTGATGGCGCTGTTCGGCCGTGAACCGCTGGCGACGCTGAAGCAGCTGGCGGCCAGGGAAATCAATCACCTGATTAACGAGCTGCAGGCCGCAGAGCAGGCCGATTTGATCGGTCAGTTGGCCAGGCCATTATGGCCGCGGGTATTTGCGGGCTGGTTGAACCTGTCAGCGCAACAGCAGCAGGTGATTGAGCAACAAAAGGAAAGCATTCGACTGTTGCTTGACCCCAGCGCCATAGATGCCGCCGGGTTGCAGAAATTGATGGCGGCGTTACGGCAATTGGACTTGCTGTTTAGCCAATGTTATCAGCAGTGCCGACAGGGGCATCCCTCGTTATTTTTTAATGCATTATCAGCAGGCTATGCGGAGCATCGGGCATTAATGCAGCATTATTTCAGCACCGACTGTGTAACGGTACTGATTGGCGGCAGTGAAACGACCGAAGCGTTGATCGGCAATCTGATGCTGGCCGTGCTGCAAAACCCGGGCGTAACCCAGCAACTGCGACAGCATCCGTCGTTGATTCGTCTGGCGGTACAGGAGACGCTGCGTTATGAATCACCGTTGCAAATGGCGCGCCGCACGGTGATGCAACCTTGGCAGATACATGGTCGCACCCTGCGTGAGCAGGATAACGTGTTACTTTGTCTGGGGGCGGCCAATCGCGACGAAACGCAGTTCCAGACGGCACATCAGTTTGAACTGCATCGTTCGAACAGCCAGCGGCATTTAGGCTTTGGCTTTGGTGCCCATCTGTGCGCCGGGCAGCTGTTGGCGCAGTTTCAGGCTGAAACGGTGTGTGGAAGCCTGCTTGAGCGTTTTCCACGCTTACGGCTGCTCGGCAGCGCCGACTGGCAAAGTGAAAGTCTGATCCTGCGATCGTTGCGGGCGTTGCCGCTGGCGCTGCAATAACTCGGTGGTGTTGTGCGATGGTTATGGCCGGCATCGCTTGGCTGATGCCGGCCAGACGATCAACGACCGGCTTTCAGCTTCTGGAAGTAGGTTTCATACAACGTGCTGGCGTCGCCAACGTCATTTTGCCATTCGCCGTTTTTGATCACCGCCTCGTCAGGGTACAGTGACTTGTCATTGGCGATCTCCTTGGGCAGCAGTTTTTTCGCCGCCAGGTTTGGGGTGGGGTAGCCGATGGTTTTGGCCACCTGTACCGCGATTTCTGGCCGTAGCAGGAAGTCGATCAGCTTATGCGCACCATCGACGTTCTTGGCATTGGCCGGGATCGCCAGGCTGTCCATCCAGAAAATACCGCCTTCTTTCGGCCATACGATGTCAAGTGGCGTCCCGGCCTGACGCGCCACAAAGGCCGAACCGTTCCATATCATGCCCAGATTGACTTCGCCTTCCATAAACGGATTACCCGGATTGTCCGAATTGAACGCCAGTACGTTCGGCATCAGTTTTTGCAGTTCGTGATATGCCGCTTCGATTTCTTGCGGATTGGTGGTGTTGCCCGAATACCCCAGCTTGCGCAACGCCATCTGGAACACTTCACGCGCATCGTCGGTCAGCAGCAGGCTGCTGGCGTACTGCGGTTTCCACAGATCGGCCCAGGAGGTTACGCTGTGCGGATCGATCTCTTCGCTGTTGACGCCAATGGCGGTGGCGCCCCAGATATAGGGGATCGAATAGTCGTTGTTCGGGTCAAACGATTTGTTCAGCAGATTGGGATCGAGATCGTTGAAGTGGCTCAGCTTGCTTTTGTCGATCTTCTGCAGCATGCCTTCCTTGCTCATCTTGGCGATGAAATAGGTGGACGGCACCACCAGATCGTATGCGCCGTCCTTGTAGGTCTTCAGTTTGGCATACATGCTTTCGTTGGATTCATAGGTGGAGTAAATCACCTTGATACCGGTTTCTTTGGTGAACTGTTCCAGCAGGCCCGGCGGCACATATTCAGTCCAGTTATAGAAGTAGAGGGTTTTACCCTCGTCAGCGGCGGCTGTAGAGCCGATGCTCAGTGCCATCATCCCGGCGGCGAGCAGATGTGACCACTTTTTCATGCAGCGTTTCCTTTGGCAGTTGTCGCATAACACAGTATAGGCTTGCCGATCCTTCAGTACGCTATACCCCAGAGAACGGCCATTATAGGGGGCGCATCCAGTAGGGTAAAGGTGCTTATCCCGTTGGCAAATCAGCGCTTTTTGTATGCCGCGTTGGATAGCCGCACGAGGTAATATAAATCACGGCACTGATGATTATTGGGAGACATAATGAATTTCAAACAGATATTCAGTCAGGCGGAGTTGAGCAAAACGGATCTTATGGTGCTCGAATATATCTATCAATTTCCTGAATTATGTATCGACGATGGTATACGCGCCGTATCGGCACGCTGTTACAGTTCGCCTTCTACCGTGGTGCGTTTGGCAAAGAAGCTCGGTTTTCGCGGCTATCTGGAATTGGTGTACTTTATCAAATTTAATCTGGTGGTGCCGCCAGCCGGGCAGTCTTCGCTGGAAAGTGGCATCGCCAGCAGTGTGCAACAGCAGACGCGTTTTCTCGAACTGCTGGATCACGGCAAGATCCTTATCCATGGCAGCGGTTTTTCTCAGCTGGTTGCACAATATATGTACAATAAATTCATGACCTTGGGTATCGATAGCTATTTATCACTGTGGCCCGACTTTGATATCCTCGATCAAAAGATGCGCTTTCGTTTTGACATGGTGATCGTGATTTCCAAATCTGGCAACAGCGGTTCGGCGTTGAGCTGGGGCGATGCGGTGAAGCGCAATCACATCCAATTGGCGGCTTTTTGCGGTGATGGTGACAGCCCGCTGGCGCAGCGGGCTGATATGACCTTCATCTTTGAAGATCGGCAAAAGTACGATCACGACATCTATTATCCCAACCCGTTTTTTGGCCATTGCCTGCTGGGGTTTGAAAACCTGGTGAAAGCCTGGTTTGAACGGCGTTCAGAATGAACGACCGTCAATCCGCAGGTTAACGCCAGTGGCCAGTATATTGACTATGCGCCTGCAAATACTCGTCCACCAGCGTTGTTGCCAATGAAAAAGAGTTAACCAGCGGATGGACCATCAGGGCTTTGATTGCCAGCATGCGATCCCCGTTCAGGATCGCTGTTACCGCCAGTCGTTCATATTCTTTAACGCGGGCGATCAGGTTTTTTTGTGTATCGGGTATATCGCGCATCTTGATCGGGCGAATCCCCTCGCTGTTGAGCTCGCAACTGATCTCGATGACATCTTCTGGATGCAGAAAATCAAGCGTGTCGTTATTCTGCATCGAGACGACCACCCGTTTGTTCTGGCCGCTGTTGACCGCTTCTAAAATATCAATGGCCACGCCGGCATAGCCGCCGGTATCGGGTTGTTCGATAAACTGCTGCAATGTCAGCATTTCCCGTTCTTTCACCTTCCCCTGACTGGATTCGCGCTGCATGTATGAGTTTTCACGCGCCAGATAATGGGCAAAATAGACTGTGAATGCGTGTTCCAACTGGTTGGGAATATCGATTGCGGACAGGTCCGCCATCATGCGCTGATTGATGGCGGCAATTTGTTCACCACGGGTTTCCCCGGCAGCTAAAATGGCGGTAATCGCCTGCTCGCGATAATAGTAGTAATAGAGGTACTCGTTGAGCAACTGATTATCCGAAAGAGCCACCAACGCCGGCGAAAAATATTTCATGCAGGTGTCGCGATACAGGCGCGGGTCGGACAAGAGTTGCGGCATGACGTCTTTGCCATTCACTTGCACGTTGCGGAACCAGGAAAGGTGGTTGAGGCCATAACAATCGACGCTCAGCGCGTTTTCAGTGCACTCCAGCAGTTCGGCCAGTTCGCGAATAAACTCGCTCGGCGCATCGCAAATGCCATATACCCGCCGGGTGAAGCCGGATTTGATAATCGCCTCGGTCACCATGCCGGAAGGGTTGGTAAAGTTGAACAATACGGCGTCAGGGGCGGAAATTTTTTCGATCAGGCGGCAATAGTCGACAATGGCCGGGATCGAGCGCATCGCCATGGCGAAACCGCCAGCACCGGTGGTTTCCTGTCCCAGAACCTGATGATTGAGAGCGATGCGTTCGTCGTCAATGCGGCCAGCCTCACCGCCTATGCGCAGTGTGGTAATGATGTAATTGGCGTCGCGTAATGCCTCTTGAGCATCGTCGGTAAGACGAAAGCGGATATCGCCGCGAATGCGTTCGAACACCCCCTGGGCGATGGCGCCATAAACAGCCAGCTTTTCACTGTCGTTATCCAGGAATACGACTTCGCTGACGCCAATGCGGTGGGCATTATAAGCAATCGACTTGGCCAGGAACGGTGAACGTACGCCGCCGCCGCCCAATACGGTTAATTTCATGGTTTATCTCCCAATTAAAAATTATGAAAGGGCCAACTGTTTCTCTAGCTGATTTTTTACTTTTCCAACGGTGAGGCCATAAATCACCTGAACTTCACTGCGGTTTCTGACTATTCCTTTGGCACCGGTCAGTTTTAACATTGCCTCGTCGATTAATCGCATATCCTTTATTTCCACTCGCAGACGGGTAAAGCAGTTATCAACGGAAACAATGTTTTCCTTACCACCCAGGGCGTCGATAATCATACCGCTCATTTCACCTGCCTGTTTTTTATCCTCAAAATACTCCTGCTTGGAATACAATTTGACATTGTCGTCATCTTCACGCCCTGGCGTTTTTAAATTCAGCTTCAGCACCAGCGTTTTAAAGACCAGGTAATACACCGCAAACTGCACCAGACCGATGACAATAAATAATGGCCAACGTGTAAGCGATACGGGGAGTGGCAGGTTATACACCAAAAATTCAATCAGACCGCTTGGCCCCCATGGACGAACCTGAAACAGATTGCAGGCCACCTGTGAAAGTGCGGTCAACAGCGCATGGATGACCCATAACAGCGGTGAAACAAACAGGAAAGTGAACTCAATCGGCTCGGTGATGCCAACCAGTATTGATGTGGTGATGGCCGGGATCAAAATAGCTTTCGCCAGCTGTTTCTTTGCCGGCTTTGCCGTGTGATAAAATGCCAGCGCGGCACCGGATAATCCGAAAATGGTGACCATACCCTGCTGTGAAAAGCGCAACGCTTCGTCCATCAACGGGGAGAGGCCCGGTTCGCGCATGTAGGCAAGGAAAATGGCTTGAGAGCCGGCTACGGTATGACCGTCCTGCACGATGGTGCCGCCAATGCTGGTCAGTTGGAAGGGCGACCAGATAAAGTGATGCAGCCCGGTTGGGATCAGGAATTTCTCAAAGAAGCCGTACACAAACACGCCAAGAGACCCGGCCCCCTTCATAAACCCGGTCAGCTCGGTCAGACCGTGCGAGATAGCAGGCCACAGGTAGCTAAAGCCTATCGCCAGCGCGATGATAATGGGAGTCATGGCAATCAGCACCAGTTTGGCACCGCCATAGACTGAAAATACGCCGTTCAGTTCAATATTACACAGGCGGTTATGCACCCAGGCAATAGTCACACCGAGGATCAGGCCGAGGAAAATCCCCATATCAACCACGGTGAAGCCCAACAGTTCGGTTTGTCCGGTACCGTAATATTCACCATTGATCTTTTCTGCCACCCGGCCACTGAGTTCAAGATAAGCATGGTTGGCGCCAAGAAACATAATAAAGCACATAACCGCCACTAGCGCGGCTTCACTTTTTTTATCCTTCGCCAAACCATAAGTAATACCTATGCAAAAAATTAACCCCAAATTACCAAATAGCGGCCAAAAAGTATCCCCAATCAATTTCCCACTTTGTGATAACAGACTACCTTCATTAATCAGATTGGCGTTGGTGAGAATAGAACTTAATGCCAGAATTAAGCCAATTACCGGCAGAAAAAATATTGGCCCCATCATGGCCTTGGAGAAAAGCTGTAGCTTACTTAAGATATTATCGCTAAACCCTTTCATGGCAGTACCCTTATTATTGTAGGACGACGTTGCTGATGACTCTCCGTGCACGGGTGAAATAATAGTGGTTAATCAGGCGAACCCTGCCTGCGATCGGTTATAAAATGATTATGCGCACAGGGCAATGGTTGCGGGGAAATAGGTACCGGTGGTCAATGGCTGACAACCGGTGCCAAATGTGAAGGTGTTCACACTGAAGGGCGGTTTTTACCGGCGGTAATAGGGGGGCGGCGATGCCTGACGTAGTGCTTAGGCAAATCAGCAGCCGGATAGTGAGTAGGTAAGGGCCGTTCCCTGGCCGATGACGCGGTTACGCCGATTTGACGCCGCGATCGCGCAGAATCAGCTGACTGGCGAGTACCAATAACAGCGACAGCATCAGCAGAATAGTGGCCAGCGCATTCACTTCCGGCGACACGCCGACTTTTACCATCGAATAAATCTTCAATGGCAAAATCTCATAGCTCGGCCCGGTCACGAACGATGAAACCACGACGTCATCCATCGACAGGGTGAAGCTCAACAGCCAACCGGCGGCCACCGCCGGCATCGCCAACGGCAAAATGATCTTGCGCAGGATGGTCACTTCGCCGGCACCGAGATCGCGCGCTGCTTCCAGCATTTTGACGTCAAAGCCTTTCAGGCGTGAATAGACCGTCACGACCACGAACGGCAAACAGAAGGTGATGTGCGAGAACAGCAGCGACCAGAAGCCGAGCGAAATCCCCAGTAGCATAAACAGCACCAGCAGCGAAATGGCCATCACGATGTCCGGCGACATCATCACCACAAACAGCATGCCGTTAACGAACGGTTTGCCACGAAAACGGTAGCGATACAGCGCCACGGCGGTCAGTGAACCGATCAGCGTGGCAAAGGTGGCCGACAGCACCGCCATGGTCAGGGAATGGCCGGCCGCCTGCAACAGGCTGTCGTTGTTCAACAGCGTGCTGTACCAGTCGGTGGTAAACCCCTGCCAGTTGATACCGAAGCGCGATGCGTTGAACGAGTTGACGATCAGGATCACAATCGGGATGTACAGATAGGCATAAATGATGGTCATGAAACCACCGCGAAGCAGGCGTCCGATCATTCCAGTTCCACCTTCTTGTTCAACAGCTTGGCAGCACGATAATACACCAGCAGCATCAGGCCCATCACCAGCGTCAGACAGATGCTGGTGGCTGCGCCGAATGGCCAGTCGCGAATATTCAGGAACTGGCTCTTGATGACGTTGCCAATGAGCAGGTTTTTGGCTCCGCCCATCAGATCCGCCACGAAGAACAGCCCCATCGCTGGCAGCAGTACCAGCAGGCAGCCGGCGATGATGCCCGGCATGGTTAACGGAATGATGATGCGAATAAAGGTTTGCAGCTTGCTGGCGCCAAGATCGCGTGCCGCTTCCAGGCAGGATTTATCCAGTTTTTCGATGCTGGAATACAGTGGCATCACCATAAATGGCAGCAGAATGTAGATCAGTCCGAGGATCACCGCTTCAGAGGTATACATAATGCGAAACGGTTTGTCGATCAGCCCCAGCCATAACAGAAAATCGTTTAAATAGCCGCGGGTGCTGAGAAACAGCTTCAGGCCATAAATGCGGATCAGTGAGTTGGTCCAAAAGGGTACGATCAGCAGAAACAGCAGCAGCGGCCGCACCTTTTGTGGCAGGCGCGCCAGGATAAAGGCGAAGGGATAGCCGACTATCAGACAGCACAGGGTGGCGATCGCCGCCATGTTCAGCGAGTGCAACAGCACCTCGGCGTACAGCGGATCGAACAGCCGGGTGTAGTTGTCCAGCGTAAACACCATCTGCACCAGGTTGGCGTCGTCGCGCGTCAGGAAACTGGTCGCGATGATCATCAGGTTCGGCATAAACACGAACAGCAGCAGCCAGGCGACCACGCCGACGATCACCACATTCTGGAACAGCTTACGCGAGGTTTTCATCGGCCAGTACCACCTCCCAGCTTTCAACCCAGGTCACCGCCATTTTCTGGTTCAGTGAATGGTCGACGTCCGGATCGTCCTCGTTAAAGAATTCGCTGACCATCACCATCTTGCCGTTTTCCAGCTCGACGACCGATTCCAGCGTCATGCCCTTGTAGTTTCGTTCACGCACATGGCCAATCAGGCCATCGACCTGTTCAGCACCGTTGATTTCCTCTACCCGCAGGTCTTCCGGCCTCAGCAGCACTTTGAGTTGCTGGCCTGCGCTAACCGGCTGACTGACGTAAATGTCGCATTCGCGTCCTTCCACGTTGGCTCGCACCCGCTGGTGGTCGATGCGTTGCAGCACGGTGGCAGCAAAAATGTTGATCTCGCCGATAAAGCTGGCGACGAACAGGTTACGCGGCTCTTCGTAGATCTCGCGCGGCGTGCCGTCCTGTTCAATGCGGCCGTCACGCATCACCACGATGCGATCTGACATCGTCAGCGCTTCTTCCTGATCGTGAGTGACGAACACGAAGGTAATGCCGAGTTTGCGCTGCAACGCTTTCAGTTCGTTCTGCATCTGCTTGCGCAACTTGTAGTCCAGCGCAGAGAGCGACTCGTCCAGCAACAGCACCTTGGGTTTGTTGACCACCGCGCGGGCGATGGCGACACGCTGTTGCTGACCGCCAGAAAGCTGGCTCGGGCGGCGCTGGGCAAAGGTGTCGAGCTGAACCATGCGCAGCGCTTCCTCCACCCGAGGGGCGATGTCCGCCGCCGGGGTTTTTTGCATGCGCAGGCCGAACGCCACGTTTTCAAATACCGTCATATGCGGGAACAGTGCGTAGCTCTGAAACACGGTATTGACGTGGCGATGCTCGGCGGGAATGTCGGTGATGTCCTGCCCATCGAGCACGATCTGGCCGCTGTCGGCGTCTTCCAGACCGGCAATCAGCCGTAGCACCGTGGTCTTGCCGCAGCCGGACGGGCCAAGAATGGTCAGGAATTCGCCGTGGTTAATGGTGAGTGCGAGATCGGCGATGATTGCCTTGCCGTCGAAACCTTTGCTTAGCGCTTTCAGTTCAACGAGTGGTGTCAGAGAAGATTTCTCAGTCATTTATGGTGTCACTCTATCCCGTGGGGTGATGCAGATAGAACCGCCGCTGGAAAAGACTGCGAGAGCTGCGGGGTTATCCCCTATTAACAATTAAGCTCAAAACCAGCGACGCCGCTTGAAATTTTTAGAGCGCGCATGATAGACGCTGAGCGAGCGAAATGAAAGCCAACGCGCTGATTTTCACCATTATAGCGACACAATGCTGCAATTTTATGCGCTGATTGCCTGTCGATATCGCACCGGCTTGCCGTGGGGGCAGCGTCGCCAAGCCGATTAGCGAGCCGAATCCGCCTCTTGGGGCCGTTTCTTTGACGAGCAAACATCACGGTAATTAATGATTTTAGTTAACGCGGGTTAAACTGACCTGTCTCAATATTCGGCCAGCGGCGGTTGCGCATAATGAAACGCGACATTCTGAGGGTGGAACCATGGACAAACTACTAGATCGTTTTTTTCACTACGTCACTTTCGACACGCAGTCTAAAGCGAACGTCAAACATGTGCCAAGCACTGACGGCCAGTTGAAGCTGGCGCGTGCCTTGCAGCGCGATATGATCGGACTGGGGTTTGAACAGGTATCGCTCAGCGAACAGGGCTGTGTGACCGGCACGCTGCCGGGCAACGTGGCCTGGCCGGTACCGGCCATCGGCTTCATTTCCCATCTGGATACTTCACCGGACTTTAGCGGCAAACACATTAATCCGCAGATCGTGGAAAACTACCGTGGCGGCGATATTGCCCTTGGCATCGGCGATGAAGTGCTGTCACCGGTGATGTTCCCGGTGCTGCATCAAATGCTGGGGCAGACGCTGATCACCACCGACGGCAAAACGCTGCTCGGCGCCGATGACAAAGCCGGCATTGCAGAAATCATCACCGCCATGGTGCGGCTTAAGCACAGCCAGATCCCGCACGGTGATATTCGCGTCGCCTTCACACCGGACGAAGAAGTAGGCAAGGGGGCGCATTACTTTGACGTAGGGGCATTTGACGCCGAATGGGCGTACACCGTTGACGGTGGCGGTGTGGGCGAACTGGAATGTGAAAACTTCAATGCGGCGTCGGTGACGGTGAAAATTGTCGGCAACAATGTCCATCCTGGCAGCGCCAAAGGCGTGATGGTGAATGCGCTATCGTTGGCGACCCGGTTGCATCAGGCTTTGCCCACTGACGAAATGCCGGAAACCACCGACGGCTATCAGGGCTTTTATCATCTCAGCAGCATCAAGGGGCATGTCGAACGTGCCGAAATGCATTACATACTGCGCGATTTTGAGCGCGAGGGCTTTGAAGCGCGCAAGCGTCGCATGATCGCCATTGTCCAGCAACTGGGCAAGGAACTGCCGCGCGACTGCAGCATCGACCTCACCATTGAGGACAGTTACTACAATATGCGCGAACAGGTGGCCAGCCATCCGCATGTGATCGCGCTGGCGCAGCAGGCGATGCGCGATTGCGGTATTGAACCGGTGATGAAACCTATCCGCGGTGGCACCGACGGTGCGCAGCTTTCCTTTAAAGGCCTACCGTGTCCGAACCTGTTTACCGGCGGCTATAATTTTCACGGCAAGCATGAGTTTATTACCTTGGAAGGCATGGAGCAGGCGGTGGCGGTGATTATGCGCATTGCGGCGCTGACCGCGGAGCGCGCCAAGGGAAAATAAAGCACCCACTTGCCGCATTCTGCTTTTGTGCCTAGGGTTGTGGTTACCATTTTTAGGCGCAAGGACTTGGCAATGAGCACTGAATACCGTATCAACAGCGAGCGATTAGGGCAGTTTGTGCAGGCTATCTGGCGTCACGCCGGCAGCAGCGCACGTGAGGCCGAACTGGTGGCCGAACATCTGGTGCAGGCCAATCTCGCCGGCCATGACTCGCACGGCGTCGGCATGATACCGAGCTACATGGCGTCGCTCGGGCAAGGCCAGCTGCAACTGAACGCGCATGCCAGGCCAGTGAAAGACGCTGGCGCCGTGTTGACGCTGGACGGCGGTAAGGGGTTTGGCCAGGTGGTGGCCAGCGAAGCGATGGAGCAGGGTATCGAACGCGCGCGGCAACTGGGGCTGGCGGCGGTGGCACTGCACAATGCGCATCACGTTGGCCGCATTGGCCATTGGGCGGAACAGTGCGCGGCAGCCGGCTTTATTTCCATCCATTTTGTCAATGTGGTCGGTGACCCGATGGTGGCGCCCTTCGGTGGCAGCGATCGGCGGTTTGGCACCAACCCGTTTTGTGTCATTTTCCCGCGTCCGGGCAAAACGCCGTTGCTGCTGGATTTTGCCACCAGCGGTATCGCCTTCGGCAAAACCCGGGTGGCGTACAACAAGGGCCTGACGGTGGCGCCTGGCTATCTGATCGATAATCAAGGGCGACCGACCAGCGAGCCGAAGGTGATGCATGAAGCGCCGTTCGGTTCGCTGCTGGCCTTTGGCGCCCATAAGGGCTATGCGCTGGCAACGATGTGCGAAATCCTCGGTGGCGCGCTATCCGGTGGGCGCACGACCCATGACGAGACGTTGAAGGCTGCGGGTAACGATGCGATTACCAACTGCATGACGACGCTGATCCTCAATCCGGATGCTTTTGCCGCACCACAGATGCAGGCCGAAGCGCAAGCCTTTATCGACTGGGTGAAAGCCTCGCCGGAAAGCAGCGACGTACCGATTCAGGTGCCGGGGGAATGGGAGCAGGCTAACCGTGCAGCACGGCTGGCTGACGGTATCCCGATTGACGGCAACACCTGGCAGCAGATTTGCGCCGCCGCCCATCAGGCCGGCATGCCGTCGGATGAATTGGAGCATTATCGGGGGATGGCGAGCGAGGAGCCACACTGACGGTGTGGAGAAATGCCCCTCTGCATCTAGAGAGGGGCATCCGGTTAATCGTTGAAGTACCAGTAGCCGCTGTTAACCAGCGTGGTCAGCAACGCCAGGAATGACGGATCGTCGATCGCCTCACCGAGCATGGCGGCATCGACGCTGAAGTGTTGGCACAGTGCGTCAGCGGCCTGCTGCTGTTCGGTGTCAATCAGTTCCCCGTTGACGAAACAGCGATCGCCAACGCGCAGTACGCGCAGCCCGCCCAGGCGTTGCAGCGCTTCGCCCTGTTGCAGTAGCTCGTAGATATCGCCGGCCTGATACGGCGGCTCCGGCGGCGCAACGTCCAGCTCATGGCGCGATTGCGAAATGAATTCACCAAACCACTTTTCGAAATGTTCAGGTTGTTGCACCAGATCCAGCATCATCTTGCGCAGCGCATCCACTTCCTGCGGCAGCACCGTTGCCGGTTGATCGCGCAGCGTGATGTCTGGATCGCCGTAGCGCTGGCTGCCCAGTTCACGCGCCAGTACGTAATCGGCAAAGCCGCTCACCAGTTCGCGACCGTTGGGGGCGCGGAAGCCGACGGAATAGTTCAGTGCGTTCTCCAGCGCGTAGCCTTCATGCGGGAAACCCGGTGGAATGTACAGAATATCACCCGGTTCCATTTCTTCGTCGATGATCGCGTCAAACGGCGCCACCTGGAGCAGGTCGGGGTGGGGACAGTGCTGTTTCATGGGCACTTTTTCACCCACGCGCCAGCGGCGACGGCCGGTGCCCTGAATGATAAACACGTCGTATTGATCGAGGTGTGGTCCCACGCCGCCGCCGGGTACCGAGAAGGAGATCATCAGGTCGTCCATACGCCAGTCGGGCAGTTGACGGAACGGGCGCATCAAGGCGCTGGAAGGCTCGTGCCAGTGGTCGACCGCCTGTACCAGCAGCGACCAGTTGTTTTCGCCCAGATGGTCATAACTTTCGAATGGCCCGTGTGCCACCTGCCAGCGTCCGTCCTGATGGCTGACCAAACGGCTATCCACTTCGTTTTCCATTGCCAGCCCAGCCAGCTCATCCGGGGAGATCGGATCGATAAAGTTTTTGAAGCCGCGCTTCAGAATTACCGGACGCTTTTGCCAATAACGTTGCAAAAAGTCGTTCCAGTCCAAATCTAATTGATAATCCATAGTCTATTCCAGGATAGAGGAGTGAGCGTGACAGGGATTATAACGGAAGTCAGGCCCGTTGGATCGGGGCCTGAGCAACAGAATTCACTCGTTGTGGTGGGAATCGTGCTGGCGAGCGAAGGTGACCATCATGCGCGCGCCGCCGAGTGGACTGTCGCTGATGGTAATACTGCCGTCGTATTGTTCAATGATTTCCGCCGCCACGGACAGCCCAAGGCCCTGGCCGGGACGCAGGGTATCAACGCGCTGACCACGTTGGAATATCAGACTGCGTTTGCTTTCCGGAATGCCAGGGCCGTCGTCGTCGATAACGAGGGTGAGATTTTTGTCAGAGTGGAGTGAAGTGATCTCGACAAATTCGAGGCAGTATTTGCAGGCATTTTCCAGTATGTTGCCCATCACTTCCATAAAGTCGTTTTTCTCGCCGACAAAGGTGATTTCCGGCGAGATATCCAGCGTGATCGCCACGCCTTTACGTTGATAAACCTTGTTCAGCGCCACCGTCAGGCCGTCGAGCAGTGCGGGTACCGAATGGATTTCGCGCGTCAGCACCGTCTGACCCGAGTTGATGCTGGCGCGGTGCAGATAGTAGCCGATCTGTTGTGAAATGCGGCTGATTTGCTCCAGCATGATGGGTTCGGCTTCTTCGATGGTGGTTTGCTTGCCGGAGCGCAGTGAACGCAACGTGGTCTGCAAGACCGCCAACGGCGTTTTCAGGCTATGGGTAAGATCGGACAGGGTGGTGCGGTACTTGGTATAGCGCTGGCGCTCGTTACGCACCAGAATGTTCAGGTTGCGTACCAGACCGCGCAGTTCGCTGGGTGGGTTTTCATCCAACTGTTCGCGCGCACCGTTTTCCAGTTCGCTGACCTGATTGATCAGCGCTTTAATCGGCCGCAGGCTCCAATAGGCTGCCAGCCACAGCAACGGCACCACCAGCAGCAGGTTGGCCAATAGTACGTAGCTGAACCATTCCCATACCACGTCAGAGCGTTGCAGTTCCTGTGGGATGGAATCCACCACCACGATGGTCAGTGCGGGCAGCCGTGCGGTTGCCGCGTATTTATTGACCGCTACCGAGTGCGTCAGCGCGTTCTGATCGGTATCGTCATAACGTTTCAGCTGATCCTGGGCTTTGGGGTTATCGCCGAGCACTTCGCTACTGACGTGCGTATCGGTGTCAATTTCATAAAACCCCGCTTCCTTCAGCCAGTCGCGCTGGATCAGTTTTTCCAGTTCCGGCACCTGGCGCTGGCTCCACAGCAGTTTGCCCTGTTCATCATAGATGAACACCAGCGTCGGCGAATTGATGTCGATATCCGGCGGTATGGCGATGGTCAGCTTTTGATCTTTCCACTGCGCCAGGCTGAAGAATAAATTGCTCTCGCCGCGCAGCAGGCGGAAAGCGGTCTTGTCGAAACTGACGATATAGCCGACCACCGCCACCAGGCCATAGGACAGCGACAGCGCCAGAATGACTCCGGCGGTCGCCATCAGGAAACGCGCGCGTAGCGAGAACGGTTTTTTATCCTTGTTGAACATTATGCTCACTTGGTATCGAAACGATAACCCTGACCGCGCACCGTAGTGATGACTTCCTGCGGATATTCAGCCTGTAATTTTTTGCGCAGACGCCCCATCAGTACGTCGATGGTGTGGCTTTCACGCAGCTCGGCGTCTGGATACAGTTGCAGCATCAGTGAATCTTTGCTGACCACTTTGCCGGCGTTGCGGATCAGCGTTTCGATGATGGTGTATTCGAACGCGGTCAGCTTGATCGGCCGATCGTTGACGCTCAGCTCACGCCGCGACAGATCGATCTGGAACGGCGGCAGCACGATCACCTGCGACGCCAGGCCGCTGTTGCGGCGCATCAGCGCCTGCATGCGGGCGATGACTTCTTCCAGATGAAAGGGTTTGGTGACGTAGTCGTCGGCGCCGGCTTCCAGCACTGCGACCTTGTCCTGCCAGCTTTCACGGGCGGTGAGTACCAGGATCGGCAGTTTCACCTGATGTGCGCGCCAGCGGCGGATCAGGCTCATGCCGTCTTCGCCGGGCAGGCCGAGGTCGACAATCGCAATGTCCGGCGCATGTTCCTGCAGAAAGTAATCCGCTTCTTTGGCATCTTCGGCGGCGTCAACCTGGTGACCCATTTCGCGCATTTGTACAGAAAGGTGATGGCGCAGCAGACCGTTATCTTCAACAACCAATACTCGCATAGAGCAGACTCCTGTTTACGCGCGGGTGAAGCTCCGTCGCCTAAATTATAAAGGTATCACGCATTTAAGCATGCTTTTACTGCCTGATTATCCGCAATAACCGATAAACGCTTGATAAACAGCCCGGACGTGAAGATAAACCAAACTTAAACAACGGTCGACTGCATGAAATGTGAGCAAGATCGTTGCAAAAAAACAAAGGTATTATTAAGGTATTGTATAGGTATCTTATTGATGCCAACACCAGGGTATTTCACCGCCGACCCGCTTGCATGCGGCCAGGCCAGTTAGCCAGTAAGGATATAATAATGAAACGTCCTCACCTGAAGCTGTCTGTCATGATGTTTATCGAGTGGTTCATCTGGGGCGCATGGTTCGTCCCGCTATGGCAATACCTCAACAAATTGGGCTTTACGCCAGGTGAAATCGCCTGGTCCTACAGCAGCACGGCGATTGCGGCGATCCTTTCGCCGGTGCTGGTCGGGGTGATTGCCGACCGCTATTTCGCTGCGCAGAAAGTGCTGGGTTGGTTGCACCTGGCCGGCGGTATTCTGATGTTCATCATCGCCTGGCAGACCGAGTTTTCTCGCTTCTTCCCGTTGCTGGTGGTGTATGCCATTACCTATATGCCTACCGTGGCGCTAACCAACAGTATCGCCTTCGCCAATATTGGCGATGCCGAGAAGGAGTTTCCGCGCATTCGCGTGCTGGGCACCCTCGGCTGGATTGCCTCCGGTCTGGTGATCGGCTTTTTGCTGCCGCCGCTGCTGGGCATGGGCAATATCTCCGACACCAATCAGCCACTGATCATTACCGGTATCGCCGCTATCTGCCTCGGGTTGTACAGTTTCCTGCTGCCGAATACGCCGGCACGCGGCACCGGGCCGGTGGATGTCAAAGCGCTGCTGGGGCTGAATGCGCTGGGATTGTTGAAAGATCGCTCGTTCGCCACCTTTGCGCTGTGCTCGTTTCTGTTTTGCATGCCATTGGCGTTTTATTACCAGTTTGCCAATGGCTATCTGACCCAGGTCGGATTGCCCGATGCCACCGGCTGGATGACGCTGGGACAGGTATCCGAAATTTTCGCCATGCTGGCCTTGCCGCTGCTGCTTAAACGCTACGGCATTAAAAAGGTGCTGATGCTGGGGTTCGTTACCGCCGCGATCCGCTACCTGTTCTTTATCTATGGCGGCACCGCTGACGTTTGGGCATACAGCATGCTGTTCCTCGGCATCTTGTTACACGGCGTCAGCTACGATTTCTATTTCGTCACCGGCTACATCTATGTGGATAAAAAGGCACCGGCGCATATGCGTACCGCGGCGCAGGGGTTGATCACGCTGATCTGCCAGGGGCTGGGCAGTTTTATCGGCAACTGGCTAGGAGGGCAGGCGATGACCACCTTTGCGCTGCAACAACCGCGTGACGGCATGACCTTTGACTGGTTTGCGGTGTGGGGTGTGGGAGCGGCGATGGTGGTGGCGGTGATGCTGCTGTTCCTGCTGTTTTTCCGCGAGCGCAACCACAGCATCACGCCGATCAATGTGACTCAGCCTTAAACCACCGGCCGGGCCTGATGCCCGGCGATGACAACGATTCAGGAGCAACAACCAATGAAGCCATTAACCCCGCAACAACGCGTCGTAGGCGCGCTTTATGGACAGATGTTGGGCGACGCGCTCGGCATGCCGTCAGAGCTGTGGCCGCGTGAGCGGGTAAAGCAGCATTTTGGCTGGATTGACCGTTTTCTTGATGGTCCGGCGGAAAATAGCGCCGCCTGCTATTTCCGTGCGGCGCAATATACCGACGACACCTCAATGGCGTTGGCGCTGGCCGACGCGCTGATCGAGGCTGACGGCGAGGTCGTGCCGGAACTGATTGCCCGCAACGTGATCCGCTGGGTCGACGATTTTGACGCATTCAATAAAAACATTCTCGGCCCCAGTTCCAAACTGGCATTAGGCGCGCAGAAAAAGGGCACGCCGATTAGCGAACTGGATAACAACGGCGTCACCAATGGCGCGGCGATGCGGATTTCACCGCTTGGCTGCGTGTTGCCTTCTGCACCGCTGGACGATTTCTGCCAGCAGGTATGGTTGGCCTCCAGTCCGACGCATAAATCGGACATTGCCGTTGCTGGTGCGGTGGTGATTGCCTGGGCGATAGCCAAAGCGGTCGAGGGCGTCAGTTGGGCGGAGATTCGCCTGGCATTGCCGGGGGTTGCGGATTATGCCCAGCGCCGCCACAGCACCACCTTCAGCGCTTCGCTGGCGGCACGTGTTGAACTGGCCTTGCAGGTGGTTGATAGCTCGACCGGCACCGAGCAGGCGTCCGAGCGCATTTATCAATTGGTCGGCGCCGGCGTCAGTACCATCGAGTCGGTGCCGGCGGCGCTGGCGATGGTGGCCTTGGCGGATACCGATCCCAACCAGTGTGCGATTCTCTGCGCCAATCTGGGTGGCGACACTGATACCATTGGCGCGATGGCCACCGCCATTTGCGGTGCGCTGAACGGCATTGACGCCTTTGATCAACGCCTGTTGGCGCAATTGAAGCAGGTCAATACGCTGGATATTCCCGCTTATGCACAGGCGTTGCTGCGGCTGCGGCAAGCTCGCCAGGAGGGCCAATGAACAGGGCACGGCACGATTTACTGTTAACGCTGACGCAGGGCGGTTGGCATCAGCAATCGCCGGTGACGCTGATCGGTGCAGCGGTGATGGACATGGTGGTCAGCGCCGAGGCGCTGCCGCAGCGGGGTGGCGATGTTGCCGCGCAGATGCAGGGGTTCCATCTCGGCGGCTGCGCGTTAAACATTGCCGTAGCGCTGAAGCAACTGGGCATTGTCAGCCGTAATCTGCTGCCGCTGGGCGAGGGCATGTGGGCCGATCGACTGCGTGGCGAAATGGCGCAGCGCGGGGTGCACTCCGATCTGGCGGTGGGCGGCGAGGATAACGGTTGGTGCATGGCACTGGTGGAGCCGGACGGCGAGCGTACGTTCATTTCCATCGACGGTATAGAAAACCGTTGGCAAACGGCGTGGCTGCAGGACGCGGCGCCGCAAGGTGGGCTGGTATACCTTTCCGGCTATCAGTTGGGATCGGGGGGCGGCGCGGTACTGCTGCAGTGGATGCAGCAACTGCCTGCCACGGTGCGGGTGGTGCTGGATATTGGCCCGCGCATCGATGTGATGCCGGACGATTTGCTGCAACGTCTGATTCGTCCCGGCGTGCTGTTGACGCTAAACCAGCGCGAAGCGCAACTGTTGGGGATGGGCGAGGATATTGAAGGCTTCTGTCGGCAGCTGTGGCAACGTACCGGGCAATGGGTGGTGGTGCGTTTTGGTGACCAAGGCGGGTACTATTACGCCGAGCCGGGCGAATGCGGCTGGGTAGCGGCCAGGGCGGTGACGGTGGCCGACAGCATTGGCGCTGGCGACAGTCATACTGCCGGTTTGCTGGCCGGGTTGGCATTGGGGCTGACACCGCAGCAAACCATGCTGCTGGCCAACAGCATTGCCGGTTATGTGGTTTCACGCCCTGGCGGAGATTGCGCGCCGACGCTGGCGCAACTGCTGGCCAGCGAAGCCGGTTAATCCTCGCTGATAAACTCGTACATGTCGCTGCGGCAAAAGCTCTCGCTGTATTCTATCGGTTTCTTCTGCCGATCAAACAGCGTTTGCTTGATGATCAGCAGCGGCATGGGATCTTTCAATTGCAGGGTGCGCTGGGTTTCTTCATCGGTCATTGCCGCGCTGACCTGACTGCGCAGCGACCCCATTTCGACGTTGTTGAGGCGGAAATAGTCATACAGCGACAGGCCGATATCTTCAACGTTGGCGATAGCCTCCGCCACCACATAAGACACCGCCAGCGACATCGGTTTCCCGTCGATAAAGTGAATGCGTTTGAGTTTATAAACGGCGGTATTTTCTGCCAGCGCCAGCTTTGCCGCCAGTTGGCTATCGGCAACCACGCGTTCGCGGCTGATCCACACCGTATCGGGCCGTCGCCCTTGCAGCATGACCTCGCGTGAAAAGCCTTTTACATCCGCCAGCGAATAGGCCAGCTTGGCCTGTGGCGAGGTTTGGCGAATAAAAGTGCCATAACCGCGTGAACGGCCAATAATGCCGTCCTCCTCCAGACAGGCCAGCGCCTTGCGCACGGTAATGCGTGAAATGCCCAGCCGATCGGTGAAATGACGCTCGCTGGGTAAGAAGTCCCCTTCGCTCAGCACACCCTGTTCGATCGCCTGGCGTATTGACGCGTTAAAACGCAGATAGAGCGGCATGGCACCCGCGCTGCTCAGATCCTGCTGTAGTTTATCCAGCAGACGCTGGTTGGTTTCCATGCTCATAACCGGCCGAAATCCTGTTGCCTCAATACGATATGTCTTATTTAAGGTGATTTTACCCCGTGGCGCAACAGCCAGCGTGAGTGAAATCTGGCGAGAATCCGCGCAAAACGGTGGCGGCACTGGTAAGTTGATGCGCATGACGGGAAAATGCTCCTAACAGATTGATGCTGCGCCGGTATTCACCTGCGCTTTGAGACCGATTACATGAAGCAGAATGAGCATGCCACGCTGGGCTCCGCCAACGAGATCGAACTCGCTACGGCAAAGATTAAACCGCTGCTCACACGCCTGCGTCGGCAGCGAATGACCTTGAAAGCGGCGTTGCACCTGGCTATCAGGCAATTGGTAACCGCAGGCGAACTGAAAACGCTGAGCCGGCTGCCCCCCAGCCGCCGACTGGCCAGCGCACTGGGCATATCGCGCGATACGGTCGAACTGACCTACGCCCAGTTAGAGGCCGAAGGGTATCTGGCTCGAACGGTTGGGCGCGGCAGTTTTGTCAGCTACCGCAACAGCCCGCTGATTGGCCGTGAGCTATTGGCCGCCGACGCCACCGCTCAGGCTAGCCTGACTGAACAGGCGTTAAGCGCCAGCGGGCGCGTGTTGCTGGTTAGTGGCTATACGCCACATGCCGGCCTCGTTGGCGCGCTGACCCCGTCGGCGCCGGATCTGCGGCAGTTCCCGATCGACAACTGGTTGCAGTTGGAAAAGTCGGCGGTGCGACATCACACCGAACAGCTTTTGGGCTATGGCGATCCTCAAGGGCTAGTGGCGTTACGTAGCGAAATTGTCGACTACCTGCGGCGGGAGCGGGGGGTAAAAGCCACCGCGGAACAGGTGGTGATCGTCAGCAGTTCGCAGCAGGCGCTGTCGTTGTGTACCCAGGTGTTGTTCAACGCCGGTGACGCGGTGTTCGTTGAGGAACCGGGCTATCAGGGAGCAAAAAAGCTGGTGTGCGCTGCCGGTCTGCGTGCTATCCCGATTGAGGTGGACCCGCGGGGGATCAACGTCGACCAACTGGTGGCAACCCGGCCGAGTGGTCGAGGTGTGTATGTTACCCCTTCGCACCACTACCCGTTGGGGCACTCGCTGGATATCGATCGTCGATTAGGCTTGCTGGCATGGGCGCGCCAGGAAAATGCCTGGATCATCGAAGATGACTACGATTCCGAATTTACCTACCACGGCATGCCGACGGCTTCGTTGCAGGGGCTGGATCAGCATCAGCGTACCCTGTATATCGGCACCTTCAGCAAGACCCTGTTTCCGGGTTTACGGCTGGGTTTTATCATTGTGCCGCCCTCCTTGATTATTCCGATGGTGGCAGCCAAGCAACTTCAGGACGGCTGCACCGCGACGCTGTCGCAGGCGACGCTGTATGCCTTTTTACGATCGGATGGTTATACCGAGCATTTAAGAAACATGCGCCTGCTGTACAAAGCCCGCCTGGACATTTTATTTGCCGCGGTCAATCAATACCTCGCGGCGTGGACACGGCCGCATTTGCCGCAAGGGGGGTTACAGCTGGTCTGCCCGCTGGTCGACGCGGCAACCGAGCGCAGGCTGGTGGCCGCCGGTGCCGAACAGGGGATCCGGCTGTACGGCCTGGCGGATTTTTATACCGACACCCCCGGGCAGGGCGCATTGGTGCTGGGTTTTGCCGCCTATACGCCGAGTGAAATCGTGCAATTTATCAAACGACTGGCACAGATATTTGCCGCCCTGCCTATGCCGAAGAACCGCTAAAATTGGTCTGCCCGCCGTGATGGATTGGTCGGTACTCTGCGCCTGGCCGCCGGTGTACTCTGCGCTTATTCAACATACGTTGTGTAACTGGAGTGACAATGAGTTCAATAGATCGGGCAGTACAAATACGCAGAGTTCACCATGACGATCGGGCGCAGTGGCTGGCTTTATGGCAAGGCTATCTGCATTTCTATCGTGCAGAGGTAAGCGACAGCGTCAGCGAAGAGACATTTGTCCGCCTGACCCGCGAGGAGGCGGTTTATGGCCTGGTGGCGCAGGATCGGGACGGCAGATTATTGGGGTTGATGAATCTGATCTTCCACCCGTCGACCTGGAGTTCACAGGGATATTGCTATATCGAAGATTTGTATGTTTCACCCGCTGCGCGTGGACAAAAAGTGTCTGAACAGCTGTTCGAACAGGCTTATCGATTAGCGGATCAGCGTCAGTGCGACCGCGTTTACTGGATGACCCAGGAATATAACGCGCCGGCGCGCTCGCTGTACGACAAAGTGGGCAATCGCAGTTCATTCGTGGTTTATAACCGCTAACGACTGAGGAAGAGATACGGATGGCAATCAATCATTATGGCCAGCCGATAGGCGAAGCGCTAACCGACTGGCAAGCCGTGAACAGGCCTGACGCGCTGGCACTAAACGGGACTTTTTGCCGATTGGTGGCGCTGGATGCGCCGCGTGACTACCGCGGACTATTCGATGCTTATCAACGGGCGGCGGATGACCGTGACTGGACCTATTTACCCGCGGAGCGGCCGGACAGCCTGCAAGCGATGCTGCAGCATTTGCAGGCGCTGCAAGCGGATCCGTCACTGGTGTCTTATACGGTATGCGATCCCGTCAGCGGCGAACCGCTGGGTACGGTGGCATTGATGCGCATCGATCCCGCCAACGGCGTGCTGGAAATTGGTCATGTCAATTGGTCACCGGCGATGAAACAGCGCCCCAGCGCCAGCGAAGCCATTTTCCTGCTGCTGCGCTACGCCTTCAATCAGCTAGGTTATCGACGCTGCGAATGGAAATGCGACAGTCTTAACGCGCCGTCGCGACGGGCGGCACTGCGCTTTGGTTTTGTCTATGAAGGGCAGTTTAAATGTGCGATCGTGATTAAAGGGCGCAACCGTGATACCGACTGGTTTGCCATCACGCGCGACCGCTGGCCAACCATCGAGCGTGGGTTTGCACGCTGGCTGGCGGCGGATAATTTTACCCCAGACGGGCAGCAGAAAACGCGGTTGCAGGCCTTGTTCGATTAACCCGCCAGCATCCGTCTTGTACCACCGCTAGCCGGCAGCAAGGCGATGGCGAACATAAAAAAAGCGACCCGCTGAGGTCGCTTTTGGCTGTCTGCGAACGGCTTACTTCAGTTCATCAACCATGGTGGTGGCACGACCAATGTAATTGGCCGGCGTCATGGCCTTCAGACGGGTTTTTTCTTCTTCCGGCAGTTCCAGGCCGTCGATGAATGCCTGCATGCCGGCGGCATCAACGCGTTTGCCACGCGTCAATTCCTTCAGTTTTTCATAAGGTTTTTCAATGCCGTAACGGCGCATAACGGTCTGGATCGGCTCGGCCAGCACTTCCCAGTTGTGATCCAGTTCATCCAGCAGATGTGCCTGGTTTACTTCCAGTTTGCTGATGCCTTTCATGGTCGCCTGATAGGCGATCAACGCATAGCCCAGGCCGACGCCCAGGTTGCGCAGCACGGTGGAGTCGGTCAGGTCACGCTGCCAGCGCGAAACCGGCAATTTGCTTGCCAGGTGCCCCATCACGGCATTAGCCAGACCCAGGTTGCCTTCGGAGTTTTCGAAGTCGATGGGGTTAACCTTGTGCGGCATGGTGGAGGAACCGATTTCGCCGGCAATGGTTTTTTGCTTGAAGTGATTCAGAGCAATGTAACCCCAGATGTCGCGGTCGAAGTCGATCAGAATGGTGTTGAAGCGCGCGACGCAATCAAACAGCTCGGCAATATAGTCATGCGGTTCAATCTGCGTGGTGTATGGGTTCCAGGTAATGCCCAGCGAAGTGACGAACTCTTCGCTGAAACGGTGCCAGTCCACTTCTGGATAGGCCACGATGTGTGCATTGTAGTTGCCGACCGCGCCGTTGATTTTGCCGAGGATCTCGACCTGTTCCAACTGACGGAACTGGCGGTCCATGCGGTAGGCGACGTTGGCCAGTTCTTTACCGACGGTGGACGGCGTAGCCGGCTGACCGTGGGTACGGGACAGCAATGGAATGTCGCGATATTCCTGTGCCAGACCTTTGATCGCGTCGATGATCTTGCGCCAGAACGGCAGCACCACGTCCTGACGTGCGGTGTTGAGCATCAGCGCGTGGGACAGGTTGTTGATGTCTTCCGAGGTACAGGCGAAGTGAATGAATTCGGAGACTGCGTGCAGCGCAGGCACTGCCGCTACCTTTTCCTTCAGGAAATACTCTACCGCCTTCACATCGTGATTGGTGGTGCGTTCGATAGTCTTGATGCGCTGCGCGTCTTCTTCGCTGAATTCGGCGACGATCTGGTCGAGGTAAGCGTTTGCGTCGGCGTCAAAAGCGGGAACTTCCTTGATTTCTGCGCAGGCTGCCAGTTTTTGCAGCCAACGTACTTCAACCTGTACGCGGAATTTCAGCAAGCCGAATTCGCTGAAAATAGTGCGCAGTGCGCTGACTTTATCACCGTAGCGTCCGTCAACGGGTGAAACGGCGGTCAGTGAGGATAATTCCATCGGTAGCAACTCCTGGGATCGATTAACAATGAGCAACGATATTTTGCGCCTGTTTGAACAGACGATTACGAGAAAACATTAATTGCAGACGGCTGCCGCCAACCTGCTGCCACAGTACCGCGGCGCGAATGCCGGCCAGCAGCGTGGCGCGAACCTTGGCCTGCACCTGGGTATTTTGCAAAATGGCCGGTGAACCCGTGACCTGGATGCGCGGCCCCAGCGGGCTGACCACGTCGACATAAATGCCGGCCAGGGCGCTGACAATGGTTTCGGATTCCAAATCAAAATGCGCCAGTTGGCGTTCCAATTGATCGAGACGTTCGCCCAGCGTGTTCATGGCCTGCTTATTGGCGTTGAGTTTGCGCTCAAGCACCATCAGGCTGATGGTGTAGCGCGTCAGTTCCGCGCCAGGGCCTTTATTATTGGCATTCAGCACGCCCATCAGCGTTTCAAGGCCAACCTTCAGGTTACACTCTTCACCGCCGAATACTGCCAGGGTTGAGGACGGATTCATTTGCAACAGACTGTTCAGCGAGGTATGCAACGCGTCGCGGTCACACTGGCCTTCATGCGCCAACTGTTGCACCAGACGCGCGGCCTGGCTGATCCCGGCCATCGCCAGCGTAATGTCATAATAATTCTTCGCCACGAATACTCCTGTAAACGCTGTTAACGGTACATGGCTTACGGCTAAAGGGTTTTGTGTATCGGGAAACGACGCCGCGGGCTCGGGGCCACAATGGCTGGCCGCAGCAGTCACAACGATGACAACGAATGTCACGGATCATGCCACAAAACGGCGGTTAAACCCAGTGCCAAAACGCAGGCTGCGATGCATCGACGTCCGGGGGCGAAAGGGTGGTTGAATAGTAGGCAAAACAGGTGCCATTCGGCACCTGTTGACGGGATAATTACGCTTGAGGCAGCGGCAGGCGCTGTTCGATGATGCCGCCGCCCAGGCAGATTTCACCCTGGTAAAACACCGCAGACTGGCCCGGGGTGACCGCGGCGACCGGCTCGTCGAAACGTACCTCGATACGCTCGGCGTCGATCGGCGTTACGGTGCATGCCAGATCCTGCTGACGATAGCGGGTTTTTACCGTGCAACGCAGCGGTGCGGTTAACGGCTGGCGATCGACCCAGTGCAGTTGTTGGGCAATCAGTCCCACCGACATCAGACGAGGGTGGTCGTGGCCCTGGGCGACGACCAACTGATTATTGGCAACGTCTTTATCCACGACGTACCACGGATCTTCGCTGCTGTCTTTCATGCCACCAATGCCCAACCCCTTGCGCTGACCGAGGGTGTGATACATCAAACCCTGATGTTCACCGATGGTTTGACCGTCGACGGTGACGATCGGGCCTGGTTGCGCCGGCAGATAGCGGCCGAGGAAGTCGCGGAATTTACGCTCGCCGATAAAGCAGATGCCGGTGGAGTCTTTTTTCTTGGCGGTGACCAGTTCCAGCTGTTCGGCAATACGCCGCACTTGCGGTTTTTCCAGCTCGCCCACCGGGAACAGGCTTTGCGCGACCTGCTCGTGGCTAAGGGTATACAGGAAGTAGCTCTGATCTTTATTGCCGTCGACGCCGCGCAGCAGGCGGTTTTTGCCGTCAACGTCCTGGCGGCGCACATAGTGACCGGTGGCGATAAAATCGGCCCCCAGATCTTCGGCGGCAAACTCCAGGAACGCTTTGAACTTGATTTCCTTATTGCACAGGATATCCGGGTTTGGCGTGCGACCGGCCTTGTACTCTTCCAGGAACAGTTCGAATACATTGTCCCAGTATTCAGCCGCAAAGTTTACCGTGTGCAGCTCAATGCCGAGCTTGTCGCACACCGCTTGCGCGTCGGCCAGGTCTGTCGCGGCGGAGCAGTATTCTTCGTCATCGTCCTCTTCCCAGTTCTTCATAAACAGCCCAGCGACCTGATAGCCCTGTTGCTGTAACAGATAGGCAGTAACGGAAGAGTCGACGCCGCCGGACATACCGACGATTACTTTTTTCTGGCTGTTGTCTGACATGGGGATCTCACGAACTTGAACACGAACCGTGCTGGTAAAAAACAAGCGCAGGATTTTACCACGATGCTGCCCGGCGCGCACGGCACATATTGTGCGCTAGAACGGCCAGTTAAAACTGCCGACCAGCGACAGCGGGTAGCGTTCCGGTTGCAGGTAACAGCGCAGGCTTTCCGCTACCAGCGGCGAGCGCAGGTTGGGCGCGGTTAAAATCTGCTCGGCGCTCAGCCAATGGCAACGGTCGATGTCGGCATCGTGCGGTTCGGTTGGCAGCGTTTGCGCCAGTTCAATGGCAAAGCAAAAACGCAGAAACGGCGTACGGTCCGGGGCGATCCATTGATGCAGTTTAAGGAATGACTGCGGTGCAGCGCGGATGCCGGTTTCCTCCCACAGTTCGCGTTCAGCCGCCTGGATCAGCGTTTCATCGGCTTCCAGGTGGCCAGCCGGCTGGTTCCACAATGCCTTGTTGTTTACCGTTTCTTCAACGATCAGAAACTTGCCGGCGGCATGAACCACGCAGGCGACGGTGACGTGCGGTTTGAACATGACGGCTCCTTACAGCGGTTTATCGATATGCTGATAAATGGCATCCAGTTCGGCGATGCGCGTGGCGTAGCTGTTACTCAGACAGTTGACGTCATTGCCGCAGCGATTGCGCTGCGCCAGCCAACGGGTTTGGTCGTCCTGCATATTGCCACGCATGCCCATGGCAAACAGGCCGCGCAAAAACTGGTATTTGGTGGCCATTTCTACGTCTTTATCGCTCAGCGAGCGGCTGGCGCAGATGGCGCGCTCATCGGTTGCCGTCGCCTGGCGACAGTCGAAACTGGCAGCCTGCGCGCCGGCGACGCACAGTAGCGTAGACAACATCAGCGGAAGGGTTTTTCCCATAGCGGCGACTCCTTGTAGGATTACAGCGACTCGATAAGTTTCCATTCGCCGGGCTGGAGTTCGCCCAGCGCAAGCTCTCCCATACTGTAGCGAATCAAACGCAGAGTCGGAAAGCCGATATGCGCGGTCATGCGCCGTACCTGGCGGTTTCGCCCTTCATACAGGGTTATTTTCAACCAGCGGGTGGGGATGGCCTTCCGCTCGCGGATCGGAGGATGGCGTGGCCACAGCCAGGTCGGCTCGTCCACCAGCTCGACGCCGGCAGGCAGGGTCGGCCCGTCTTTCAGCGTCACCCCGGCACGTAACGGTGCCACATCGTCGTCTTGTGGCGCGCCTTCCACCTGCACGTAATACACCTTGCCGGTGCGTTTGCCCGGCTGGGTCAATTGCGCCTGCAGCTTGCCGTCGTTGGTCAATACCAGCAGGCCTTCGCTGTCGCGATCCAGTCTCCCGGCGGCGTAGACGTCATTGAAAGGGATGAATTCCTTCAGCGTGGCGCGGCCGGCTTCGTCGGTAAACTGCGGTAATACGTCGAACGGTTTGTTGAATAATATCACCCTGCGCGGCCCGTGCATGGCGGGGCGTTTGGCGGGCTTTGGCTGGCTGAATCGTTTAACTTGGTGATTTTTAACAGGGAATTTAGTCATAACGGTTGTGCTGGCAAATGATAGGCGCATTATAGCCGAATCCGTTTCGGATTGGCGCGGGTAGAATATTCGAGTAGTATTGACACGCATCTTACAAAGCATTAACAAAAATTGCGCTTGAAGGAGAGGTTGATGGAAAGCAAAGTAGTTGTTCCGGCAGAAGGTAAAAAGATTACGGTCGATGCCCAGGGTAAACTGGTTGTTCCGCATAACCCGATCATTCCGTTCATCGAAGGCGACGGTATTGGCGTTGACGTAACCCCTGCCATGATTAACGTGGTTGATGCTGCAGTAAAAAAAGCCTACCACGGCGAGCGTAAAATCTCCTGGATGGAAATCTACACCGGTGAAAAATCCACTCACGTTTACGGGAAAGACGTGTGGCTGCCGGATGAAACCCTGGATCTGATCCGTGATTACCGCGTTGCCATCAAGGGCCCACTGACCACGCCAGTCGGCGGCGGTATTCGTTCCCTGAACGTGGCGCTGCGCCAACAGCTCGACCTGTATGTCTGCCTGCGTCCGGTGCGTTACTACCAGGGCACGCCAAGCCCGGTTAAACACCCGGAACTGACCGATATGGTGATCTTCCGCGAAAACGCCGAAGACATCTACGCCGGTATCGAATGGAAAGCGGGCTCTGCCGAAGCAGACAAAGTCATCAAGTTCCTGCGCGACGAAATGGGCGTGAAGAAGATCCGCTTCCCTGAGCAGTGCGGTATCGGCGTCAAGCCGTGCTCGGAAGAAGGCACCAAACGTCTGGTGCGTGCGGCCATCGAATACGCGATCGTCAATGACCGTGATTCCGTGACGCTGGTTCACAAAGGCAACATCATGAAGTTCACCGAAGGTGCCTTCAAGGATTGGGGCTACGAGCTGGCGCGCGAAGAGTTTGGCGGTGAACTGATTGACGGCGGCCCATGGCTGAAGATCAAGAACCCGAACACCGGCAAAGAGATCGTGGTTAAAGACGTGATCGCCGATGCGTTCCTGCAGCAAATCCTGCTGCGTCCGGCAGAATACGACGTGATCGCCTGTATGAACCTGAACGGTGACTACATTTCCGATGCTCTGGCGGCACAGGTTGGCGGTATCGGTATTGCCCCTGGCGCCAACATTGGCGACGAATGCGCACTGTTTGAAGCAACCCACGGCACGGCGCCTAAATATGCCGGTCAGGATAAAGTGAACCCAGGTTCAGTGATCCTGTCTGCTGAAATGATGCTGCGTCACATGGGCTGGTTCGAAGCGGCTGACCTGATTGTTAAAGGCATGGAAGGCGCAATCGCTGCCAAGACCGTGACCTATGACTTCGAACGCCTGATGGAAGGCGCTAAGTTGCTGAAATGTTCAGAGTTTGGCGACGCTATCGTTAAACACATGTAATTGTGTTTAACTGATAATACTCCACGGTGGCTAATGCTTCCGTGGGGTATTTCCTCTCGGAAAAATTTCTTCAGTAAAATTCCAGTAATATCCCTCAGTAAAATCGTTCAAATAACGGACAAATATCTCAACGTTGTTCACTCCCGTTTGGTGAAATTGTTAACCAATCTTTGCCGCGATCATCGTTGTACCGATCGGTTTGCTGTTGGCTCTTGTGGCCGAGAAGGTGCTGCGTATTGATCCCTTGAGCCCGGTATAGCCGTGATCTCTTCCCTTTGTTTGGCACCTTTTAATTAAGTATTCAACACCTGAAGTTAAATTCTCTAATAGTCAAACACTATTAATTATTTTGACTATCAAAATGGTCTCTTAGATGATGATATAGTTTACGTACTACTAAAGATAATTGGCTACGATGTGGACAGATAAAGTTGAGTGGGGCTGCTTCGCCCAATATATCCGGCAAGAGCTGTATCAGACGGCCTTGTTCAATATCTGGGCCGACATCCAACCATGATTTGTAGGCAATACCAAGCCCAGCCACAGCCCAGCGGCGTGTAACATCAGCATCGTTCGCTATAAAACGGCTATGAACAGTCACCTTTTTTTTCCCGTTTTCATCTTCGAATGGCCAGACATCATGAGTCTGACCATCGAGCAGATAAAGAAGACACTCCCGTTCTGCCAGCTGTGTTAATGTTTCCAGTGGACCTTTGCGGGCGATATAATCTGGGGATGCGACGAGACAGCGGCGGTTATTCACGACCAGAGGTTGTGCGACGTAACTGCTGTTTTGCAGCAATCCATAGCGCACAGCAATATCTACTGGGTCGCGATAAATATTACTGACTTCATCGGAGAACAGTAACTTTACCGAAACTTTAGTATGCTTCTGGCAAAAGTCAGAAATTAGCGGAAGCAAGATATTACGTCCGATATCGGAGGGTAGCGAGATTTTTAATTTACCCTCCAAAATGTCGTCATTGTTTTTCAGGCTGTCATAACCAGCTCTAACCACACTTAGCATTTCTTGGGCAAAAGGCAGGTATTTCTCCCCTTGGGCAGATAATCGCAGGCTGCGAGTTGAGCGAACAAAAAGCCGGGTATCAAGATCTCTCTCCAGCCTCTGGATCGCCGCACTTGCTTGTGCAGGTAGAATGTCCGCTTCGCGAGCCGCTTGCGAAAAGCTTCCAAGTGCCGCTGCGCGAACAAAAATTCTCACATCTTCAAGGCGGACCATACTCCCTCACAACATTAGCATAATAGTAGGGTTAGTTTACCACCCATTTTCACTATTTTAGTGAAAGTGATACTCATTTTGGCTTGTTTTTTAAGATTGCCACCAGGATTACTATGACTTTAATACATGCCACAGCGGCATTTCTAAAGCAGAATGCGGGAGTTATCTATGAAAGCCATTGTCTACAGCCAAAACGATCTGCCCATCATTAACGAAGAATCACTCTATGAGATGGACCTTCCGAAACCTCAACCAGGTGAGCGCGATCTATTAGTTAAGATTTCAGCTATTGCCGTAAACCCAGTCGATACGAAGGTACGTAAAAATTCACCAGTAACAGAACCACGGATTCTGGGGTGGGACGCCACTGGAATTGTTGAAGCTGTAGGCTCAAAAGTCACTTTGTTCAAACCGGGTGATGAAGTTTTCTACGCTGGTTCCATCATACGTCCTGGTTCTTATGCTGAATATGGTCTGGTGGATGAGCGTATCGCTGGCAAAAAACCACATACATTGTCAAATGCTGAAGCGGCTGCGCTGCCTTTGACTTCTCTGACTGCGTGGGAACTCCTGTTTGATCGTTTGGAAGTCGGGCAGAGTAACAACGAAGCTATTCTGATTGTGGGGGCTGGCGGCGGTGTGGGGTCTATCCTGACTCAGTTAGCCAGTAAACTGACTAACTTGACTGTCATTGGTACCAGTTCACGGCCGGAAACTTCTGAATGGGTTAAAGCCTTAGGTGCAGATCATATTATCGATCATCGTAAACCTTTTGCTGAACAACTAAAGGCCCTAGGTATCGAAAATGTGCGCTACGTGTCAACGCCACGATCTTTGACCGTTATTTGCCATTTTCATGCCCACTAGATGCTTTCTTTACTGATGCTGTCCGCTTTCCGCCATTTCATCGTCACTGATTGGCGTTGCGTTTTTGGCCAGCACT